>FWPU01000173.1_pt1 | contig 199296 bp, 183 predicted proteins | sample 2228361 | NCBI WGS metagenome assembly FWPU01 (sample SAMEA103939777, study PRJEB20133) | metagenome | reverse complement strand
CATATTTGGTTTTCGCAGTTACAATTGAAAATATGCGAAAAGATAAAATTGAGATTAAACCATCTGCGAGCGTTCTACTTGACGATAGAAAAAATCAATTCAGAGCCCTTGAGGCTGACGATATCATTCAAACTGAGACGGTTCCTTATCAGATGCGATACATCAACCCGTATACGATTTATGATCCTTTTTGGGCAGGGTATCTTTTGTCAAGTCAAAGGAGAGCTGAGCTTAATAAGAAAATGCTGAGGGAGATATTGTTAAGGGATGAAAAGATTTATCCTGCGGTCATAAGAAAAGGTTTTATTGTTTTTAAAAAGCCCAAGGAAAAAGTTAAATGGCTTTTGCTCGTTATCCCTGAGGTAGCAATTTATCGCGAAAATGAAAAGATAAAAGAAATTGATTTTAGGTTTGAATTTGTGAACGAAAATTAATCGTTGTTTCATAATGAAGAGAAAAATCCTTGTCCTGCTATCGGTTTTGGCTTTAACTGGGTGCGACAATGTTTATCGCTTTCTCTTTTTCCCTCCGGAAAAAGTCGAATATGAAATCTTTCCAGACATTGAAATGCTCAAAATTGTCAGGGACACAAGTTATTATATAGGCAAAGATTCGATGAGCATCGTTTTCGATAGAGGAACATTCAAGGTTGAGATCAAGTATATGAGTGATTATCAACTGAATAATTTTGAATTTCCAGAGGAATCGAAAGGAGGTATTTATTCAACCAATCCATACACCTACGACGATTGGGTTGACCCGGAGCTTGGTTATACTCCAAATCGTTTCACCGTTTTTAAGGTTTCTATCTACAATTATGCTGCGCCAAAGATAAACTTCGACCCAGAGAATGCGATGTTGTTAAGCGATCGAGGCGATAGGTTCATTGCTTATGGGCTTGATGCAAAGACGAGCAAATTCCACAGCATAGAAGAATATTACAGAGCGAGGAAAGGATCGACGGGGATCGATGAAGATGTATTCGAAGCGAGAATGGGAATCGCAAGAAGAACTATGTTAACCTACGGGCGACCGCTTTATAAGGGCGATAGCAGGGAAGGTTTAATTGTATTTGATCCGTTATCAGAGGGAGTTGAGAGAATCAAAGTCGTCTTTAAAAATTTCATCGTTGGGTATGATGAAAATAATATGCCGAGTGATTTTATCGATATAAGTTTTTACTTCAAACGAGTTCCTGTGATAAGAAGGGCGGTTGAAGCAGAAAAGATCATCGCAGGAGGAACGGAAAATGTCGATATGAAAAGTCTTAAAGAAAAAGAGATAAAAATTTTCCAGGTTAAGTATGGTGGAGATGGCGAGGAGATAATTGAAACTGGTTTGAAAAACTTGATCGAATTCTTGAAAAAAGAGGATTTGAAAGTTACTTTTATAAGTGGAAGAGCAGAATCACCCGAAATTGTCAAATCTGATCTTGTTGTTATAAGTGGTGGAGTTGTAAAACCACAATTTTCACCGCTTGCGGTCGATAACTTAGCCTCATGTATAAAAAACGGTGGAATAATTTTTATAGATGATTTGAACCATTCGAGGTCGAGCCAGTTCAACCTTGGTGCAAGGGATTTTCTCGATAGGATAAAGGCAAAATTTGAAGGAAGTTATATCGATAAAATTTTCTTCACTCATCCCGTGTATTCGATCTGGGCTAAGATAAGAGAACTACCATTGGGAGCTGATGATATCGTTGAAGTAAAAGAATTCGAAAGAGAAGAAAAATATAATTACCTTGAGGGTCTTTTCTGGCAAAAACGATTGGTCGTAGTCTTCTCAAACAAAGGTTATATGAGAATACTCAGCAAATTCGACAATCCCAAAATTGATAATACACCACAATTACAGCTTCTCTCGAACGTCTTGATATATGCTGTCTTATCTCGTCAGGTTGCGATGAAATAAATTTTAACTATCACAAGTTTTCCATGATGAAGTTCGTTATCAAAGTGAAAAGATGATATCTTGTGTTTTGTCCGGCGATGCTGTGATCTTTGTTCGGATAGAACATTATGCTGAACTGTTTTCCTGCTTTTTGAAGCCTATCGACAAGTTGAATTGTATTTTGCCAGTGAACATTGTCATCGGTTGTTCCATGAATTAAGAGATATTTCCCTTTTAATTTGTCTGCATACTTTAAAACAGAACTTTCTTCATATCCTTCTGGGTTAAGCTCTGGGGTTTGCATATATCTTTCTGTGTAAATTGTGTCGTATAATTTCCATGTTGTCACGGGTGCAACCGCGACAGCTAATTTGAACATGTCTCCGTACTTAAACAGCGTCAAACTTGACATATAACCGCCGTAACTCCAGCCCCAAATTCCAATCCTTGTTTTATCGACGAATTTATATTTTTTGGTAAGATACAGTGCTGATTCTGCTTGATCTTTAGATTCGTAGTAGCCGAGATTTTTGTAAACTATATCTTTAAATGCTTTACCTCTTGCTCCTGTCCCGCGACCATCGACGCTGAAGATTATGTATCCATTTTGAGCAAGATATTGATACCAAAGGTAATTGCCTAGATACGCATTTCTCACAGTTTGACTTCCTGGCCCACCGTAAACATAAAATAGAACGGGATATTTTTTTGTTGAATCAAAATTTGCTGGTTTTATCATCCAAGCGTTTAATTTAACCCCATCGCTTGTTTCAATGGTTTCAAATGTGACTTCACCTTTATCGTATCCAGTGAGAATATCTTTTGGATTATCAACAAGCGTTCGTATAAATTTCCCGCTGTTATCGTAAAGTTCCCAAACCGGCGGTCGAGTTATGTTTGAATAATTGTTGATGTAAAATTCCCCACTCGGTGAAAAATCCGGGTTATGCCACCCGCTTTCAGTTGTCAATCGTTTTTTATTTTTTCCTTTAAAATCGATCACATAAAGATGTCTTTCAAGTGGTGAAACTTCGGTCGATGTGTAATAAATTTTCTCGTTCTTTTCGTCGACAAAGCAAATCTGGTCGACTTCGAACTCACCTTTCGTGATTTGATTTACGAGTTTCCCATCGGTTCTGTAAAGGTAAATATGAAACCATCCATCTCTTTCGCTTGCCCAGATGAAATGTTTGCCGTCTTTTAAAAAGATCAAATGGTCATGGACATCAACCCATGTGTTTGATTCCTCGGTTAAAATAGTTTTCGTTTCCCCTGTTTTGATGTCGTAAAAGATAAGTTCAAGTTTATTTTGCAATCTGTTAAGTTTTTGATATGATAAAACATTTGGGTTCCTTGTCCAATTAATTCTTGGAATATAAATGTCCTCGCCTCCGAAGTCAATATATTTTGTTTCTGCAGTTTGAACATCTACAATTCCAATTTTGACGATCGAATTTGGGAAACCCGCGTAAGGATAACGCTGATCGATGATTTTAAGATAGATTGGGTCGTAATCAATTAATCTGAAAACAGGGACGTTCGATTGATCAAGGCGCCAGAACGCTATAAATCTACTATCGGGCGACCATTCATAGCCATCGATTATGCTGAATTCCTCTTCGTAAACCCAATCGAAAAGACCGTTTAAAATCACCTCGGAGCCGTCAAAGGTGAGCTGTTTAAAGGTGCCGGTTGAAATTTCGTAAATAAACAAATTGTTATTTCTGACAAAACTTATAAATTTGCCGTTTGGTGAAAACTTTATTATCGCCTGTGGTTCATCGGTGTCGGTTATTTGTTTCAGCGTCTTTGTTTTAATGTCGTAAAGGTAAAAGTTACCACCGGTTTTTAATCTTCGAGCAGGCAAACTCCCGGTAAAAAGTATATATCTTTTGTCGGGAGAGAAGAAATATGCGTTGATGTTTTTTGAAAAGTTTGGAATCTGAGAATCGAGTTGAGCGTATGAAACGATTTGTTCTTCCTTACCAGTTTTTAAGTCGTATTTGAAAATCGCCATCGATTTTGAGAGTGAATCATACTTAAGCGTAGTGTAAGCATCTTCGTTTGGAAGCCATTGCTTCGAGAGAAAATTGAGCCTAAATTTGGGTGTTTTGAATATGTCTTCGAGTGTAAGTTTATTTTGAGTGTAGTTTGGAGTGATGAGGATTAATAAGAGGAGGGCTAAAATTACATATTTTACCTTTTTCATATCACATTAGGTTGTTTTGTTTTTAATCTTCTAAATGTTAACTCAAAATTTTGGAAAGTTCAAGTTTAACGCTCGAGGCTGGTTGATGTTACGCTGATATAATCTTCGCAGTCGAGGCGTAATTCGATAATTGAAAGTGGCTTGTTGAGAAAACCGCAATGGTATGGAGTGGAAGAATTTGGAGAGGCGTTCTTTTGAAGATAAATGCAGGAAAAACACATCCTTTGAATTGTTATAATCCCTGCCCCGTAAAGTGATTCGATCAGTTTGAGAATGAATTCAAGTATCGTTTCCTTCTCTTTTTTGCTGAATTTTTTCAAACTATCTTTTAAACTGTTAGCCCAAATCGATATCTGTGTTGCAGTTCTTTTACCTTTTGGGGTTAGCTTTATTATGTATATTCTTTTGTCTTCACTACTTTCAACTTTTGTGATCAAGTTTTTCTCCACAAGTGAATTGATCGCGTCGCTTACAGTTGCTTTTGTAAGTCCAAATTCATTCGCTATGTCAGTTATACGGCATCTTGAATCTTTGTTGAAAAGAAGGTAAATCAAAAATTGAATTTGAATTGGACTTAAATTTTCATCCTTCGCTACATCCCATAAAAGCAGTCTAAAAACTCTCGATATTCGCTCAAGTCCAGCTGTTATTTTTGCGTCGATATTTTCACTTTGTTCCTGCGGATCAAAGATCGAGCGCATAATTTTCAAGTTTAATTTTTAAGGCGGGGCAAAAAGCCCCGCACGGTTAAAATTTACTTTCTATATTGGCTAAAAACAAAATCAGCGGATTCCTGTGATGCGTGGCATGAGAAACAATCTTGTTCAGCGTTTTTCACAGCCCTTTCTTTTGTGTCACCTTTAAATGCTTCAAATCCCCAACCACCTGTATCTTTAAAACGCTTTGAATCTTTATACATCACACCGACAACTTTTCTAGGACCCTCAACATACGTATTGTTATCAAATTTTGCCTCAAGTAAGTCAAAGATGATAATTGAACCGTCAGGGAATTCACCCGTTCTATAACCAAGCATCGCTTTACCATTTGCATAGATATGATGGATTCCGCCAAATGCCTCATAGAGCGGGTGACCGGGGAGAATCAGCATCGACTTGACATGGTTCCAGTTTCGATAGCCCTCTGGATATGGCACAGACGCTTTCGATTGCCCCTCGAGATTTAACAAAGCGAAAGAAATCGCTATGAGAACCAGTGCGGACAAGAGAATCGATTTTTTAATCATGGCAACACCATTAATTTTGTTTTTAAATTTATTAGGATTCCTAACTAATATAATAAATCCAAATCAAAAAGTCAAGTTTCGCTGGCTTTAAATTTGACTGGGTTTTGAGAAATTGTTATTTTTTAAAAGTGATCCAAAAACAAAAAGTTTTTTATGTGAAAAGAAGTCCGCTTTATGAAATACACCTTGATTTAGGAGCTGAATTTGGTTCTTTTTACGGGTGGGAGTTACCAAGATATTACATAAATCCGGTTGAAGAATATAGATTTGCGAAGACCTCAAATGTAATTATCGATAGAGCGTATTTTAGTAAATTAAAAATTTGGGGGAAAGATGTGATTGATTTTTTAAATAGAATTTCGACAAATGATTTAAGAGGTCTTACCGCAGGGACGGGTGCTGGAACAGTGCTTACGGATGGGAAGGGGAAAATGATCGATTTTATGACACTTTATGTTTTAAAAGCAAGCGAGGAGTATCAAGAGATATTTGCATTGTTGAATTACGAAGCGATCGAAAAGGTAAAAAGTTGGTTTAATAAATTGATAATTATGGATGATGTGAAATTTGAAGATGTGACGGATGAATTCGTGGTTTTGTCAGTCTACGGCGCAAATATAAGTGATATCATTAAATCTGATTTCAAAGTCGACCATAAACATTTCCTCGATATATCAAATATGCCTCTTTATAATTTCATTCGTGTATTTATGCTTGAACACGAAGTCATTCTCGCAAGGACAAATGAGTTTTTGATGCAAGGATATAATTTAATCTTTAGAAGCGATGCTGTCGTTGAAATATGGAAATTGTTAACTGGTAAAAAGGTTACACCAATTGGACAAGAAATTTTTGAGGTGTTGAGAATTGAGTCAGGCATACCAGCATATGGAAAAGAGATAACGCAAGATTATAATCCGCTTGAGGCAAATCTTGGCAGGTTCGTAAGTTTTTCAAAAGGATGTTATATAGGACAAGAGGTTCTCGCAAGAATTGACTCGTATAATAAATTACAAAGAAGGCTTGTCGGTTTCATCATAGAGAAGGGGAAGAGCAGAGGAAGGGTTGAAGAAGGCGCTTTGGTTTATGCAAATGATATTGAAATTGGGAAGTTGACAAGCGTTGATTTTTCTTATGGATTGCAAAAGGTTATCGCTCTTGGTTATGTAAAAGTAGATTATGCAATTCAAGGTGAAAGGGTTGAAATTCAATCCGACGACGCTAAATTTAACGCTATCATTGTAATTCCGCCTATTTCATTCTAAACAAAGGGCTATCAAAAGATGGAACAAATAATTGTAAAAGGCGAAACAAAAGAGGAAATATATTCTGAGCTTTTACCGCAGATCAAATCGCTGATTGAAGGTGAAACTGACCTTATAGCAAATCTCGCAAATGTCACATCCGCTTTAAAACAAGCTTTTGAAACATTTTCATGGGTTGGTTTTTATCTAATGAAAGAAGGTGAACTTGTGCTTGGCCCATTTCAGGGAAAACTTGCATGCACAAGGATAAAAATTGGAAGCGGTGTTTGTGGGACATCAGCATTAAAGAAGGAGACGATAATCGTTCCAGATGTTGAAAAATTTCCTGGCCATATTTATTGTGATCCGGATTCGAAGTCAGAGATAGTCGTCCCGATAATTAAAGATGGAGAAGTGTTAGGAGTTCTTGATATCGATAGCTATAGGCTAAATAATTTCGATGAGGTTGACAAAATTTATCTTGAAAAACTTGTTGGTTTGCTTATTTCAAAATTTTAACGGAAAAGATTATGGAGAAAAAAGTTGCACTTGTCACAGGTTCAGGTAGGAGATTGGGAAGACAAATAGCCATCGCCCTTGCGGAAGCCGGTTTTGATATCGTTGTTAATTATAATCAATCAAAAGATGAAGCGAAAAAAACTTTGGAAATGATAAAGAAGAGCGCTCGGGAGGCTATAGCGATAAAAGCTGACATAACGAAGAGTTCGCAAGTCAAGAAAATGGTTGAAAAGGCGATAGAAAAATTTGGACAGATAGATGTCCTTGTGAACAATGCTGCGATTTTCCCAAAACCGGTGAAATTTTGGGAGATAACGGATGAACTGTGGGATTATGTGATCAATACGAATTTAAAAGGTCAATTTTTGTGTTCAAGGGAAGTCGTTAAATTTATGTTGGAAAGGAAAAGGGGAAAGATTATAAACATAGCTTCTCTTGGTGGGTTACAGGTTTGGACGGAGCATATCGCATATAATGTTGCTAAAGCGGGTTTAATTATGTTGACAAAAGCGATGGCTAAGGCGCTTGCTCCATATATAACTGTGAATGCAATTGCTCCAGGTACGATAATAATTCCGGGTGAAGAATCTGGTGAGATAAAGCATATTCCAGAGCATAAAATTCCTTTGAAAAGATATGGGAAGCCTTCGGATATAACTGATTTGGTCGTTTTCTTTGCAACTCGTGGAGATTATATCACAGGACAAGTTATCTCTGTCGATGGTGGGAGGTCAATTTTATAAACAAAATCCATTATTTCTATGCCAAAGGAAATCAAAAACTTGGAGGAATTTGAGGAGAACACGCAACCAGTAAAGGCTTATAAAAACTTGAAATTTTTAAGTGGTCCGGATGCGAGGGTCTTGCGAATTTTGGCTGAATATCTTGAGCCACTTTCAAGGTTTAAAAAATATCAAATTTTTGACACGATAGTTTTCTTTGGTTCCGCAAGGACAAAGCCCATGAAAGAGGCGAAAGCAAAATTAAGAGAAATTGAAGATAAAATAAAAGAATTCGAATCAAAAGGTAAACCCATCCCTCAGAGTTTGCTCGACGAGCGGGCTAAGGCTGAAGTTGATGTTTATATATCGAGGTATTACGAGGATGCGGTTGAACTTGCGCGATTGATAACGGAGTGGTCAAAAGGGCTTGGTGATGTAAATGGATATCGATTTGTCGTTTGCTCGGGTGGTGGACCCGGTATTATGGAAGCTGCGAATAAAGGCGCCTTAAAAGCAAAAAGTCTTAGCATAGGGCTAAACATCAGCTTGCCTTACGAACAAAAACCAAATCCATACATAACAAAAGAACTACTCTTTGAATTTCATTATTTCTTTATGAGAAAATTTTGGTTTGTCTATCTTGCGAAAGCCCTTGTTGTATTCCCGGGTGGATATGGGACTTTGGATGAGTTGTTTGAAGTGTTAACCCTTCTCCAAACCGGAAAAGTTAAAAAGAAAATGCTCGTACTTGTATATGGAAGCGAGTATTGGAGAAAAATTATAAATTTTGACGCAATGGTTGAGTATGGAGTGATAGATAAAGATGACCTTAAACTTTTTAAATTTGTTGATACTCCGATCGAAGCATTTGAATATTTAAAAAATGAGTTAACAAAACATTATCTGTGAACATAAAAGGACACATAGCATCGCTTATTAAACTTCTTGATGATGAAGATGTTTTCATCTCGAGAAGTGCTTACGAGAGATTGCTTGATTTAGGGGCGGATGTGATTCCTGTGATTTTAAAGTTTAGGGAAAACGCAAGCGAGCATTTGAAAAATTTGCTCGATGAAATAGTTGATACTTTAAGATATCGAAAATATGTTGAGGATGTCGTCTCATATTTTAGAAGTGTGGATAAAGATATCGAACAAGGCGCATTCCTCGTTGCGAAGTTTGCTTACCCAGATATGAATTTTAAAGGGTATTCGGAAATTCTCGAACTTATGGCGCTTGATTTGAAAAAGAGAATTTATGCTAAAGATGGCATACTTGACATTGTAGAAGCAGTCAATAAGTTTTTCTTCGTTGAAAAAGGTTTTAAGGGCAATTTCGAGAATTATTATGAGCCTGATAACGTCTTTATAAATCGGGTGATAGACAGACGAGTTGGGATTCCGATAACTCTTTCCTTGGTCTACATTCTCGTTGGGAAAAGGGCAAATTTACCTGTTTATGGGGTTAGCATACCTGGACATTTTATTGTAAGATATGAGTCAAACGGATTTGAGATTTATGTTGATCCATTTAACAAAGGAAGGTTGATGACGAGAAGTGATTGTGAAAAACTCATTTCGCAACTTGGTTATTCTCAGAAGAAGGAGTATTTTATGAGGGCAACCGCTGATATCATAGTTAAACGAATGCTCGGAAATCTTGCTTTGGCATATAAGAACAGCGGTTATATCGAAAAAGCAAATAAGTTAATCGAAATAATAAAATTGATATAGGTTCTCGATGAAAATTTACACACGAACGGGTGACGATGGCTCAACTTCTCTTTTCGCCGGGGGAAGGGTAGGGAAAGACGATGTAAGAGTTGAAGCTTATGGGACGGTTGATGAACTAAATTCTGTGCTTGGCATCGTCAGAGCTGTTTCCAAAAACGATGAAATTTCTGAGATAGTTAAAGAAATTCAAAATTTACTCTTTACGCTTGGGGCGGATCTCGCAACTCCGCTTGAGTCTGAAAATGCGAGAATAAAAAGAATTTCAAAAGAAGATGTGGAAAATATCGAACGATTAATTGATAAAATAGATGAAAAACTTGAGCCTTTGAGAAGTTTTATTCTTCCAGGTGGAACTTTGGTTGCTTCTTTTTTACATCTTGCAAGAGCAGTTTGCAGGAGAGCGGAAAGAAGGATAGTTTATCTTTCGAAGAAAGAAAAGATAAACTCTCAAATAATTCCTTTTATCAATCGTTTATCTGATTTACTTTTCGTGCTTGCAAGATATGCAAATAAAATTGAAAAAGTTGACGATATAAAATGGATAAAATAAAACTTCTTTCCCCGGCGAAAGTTAACATCGGTTTAAGGGTTTTGAGAAAGCGGGAGGATGGATATCACGATATCGAGACGATTTTTCATGGGGTTAAAATATTTGACGAGATAGAAATGGAAATTTTTGATAAGGTTGAATTTGAAACGAATTCAAAAGAGATCCCGAGCGGGGCTGATAATCTTTGTTTAAAGGCTGTGAAAATTTTCTTTGAAAGTTTTGGAATCCACTCCGGTGTAAGAATTTATCTAAAAAAGATAATCCCTATAGGAGCAGGGCTTGGGGGAGGAAGTAGTAATTCTGCGACGGTTTTGAAAGGGCTTAACATTTTGTTTGATGTTGGAGCTGATGAAGATTTATTGTGTGAACTTGGAAGTTTAATTGGCTCGGATGTCCCATTTTTCATAAAAGGTGGAACAGCTTATGCAACTGGTCGGGGTGAAATAATAGAAAAAATTCAGGTAGATGTTCCATATAAAATTGTCCTCGTTTATCCCAATATTCAAATTTCGACTGAGTGGGCTTATGGAAATTTAAAACTTAAAAATCACGAGGGTGAAGAAAATTTGAAAAAAATTTTTATAGAAAATGTTGATAAGCCAGAAAAATTGCGAGAACTTGTTAAAAATGATTTTGAAGAACTTGTCTTTTCAAATTATCCACAAGTTGCAGAGATAAAATCGAAACTTTACAAACTCGGCTCGGTTTTTTCGCTTATGTCTGGGAGCGGTTCAGCTGTCTTTGGCTTTTTCAATGAAATCGACGAGATAAAGAAAGAAGAAATTTTAAAAACTTTCCCAAACTATACTGTTTTTATTTGCTATTGATACCTATCTTCTGTTAACATTTCGCCCTAATTGGGCTTTTTAAAATCCAAATTATCGTACAGTTAAATAGCAATTCCCCCTAATATCTCACTTCACGGATTCAAAAGCTTTCTCCTTTGTCATTTCTGCCCTTAGTTTAAAAAAGTATTTGAAGGTTAAAATCACAACTCCAATTGCAAGCGTAAGCAAAAGTATATCGGTTATGGTCAATGTTAAATTTTTTGATTCGATGTATCGTTTTAAAAGTGTTGAAAGCGATGTTATAGTTGTCAATATCATAAATCCTGCGGGTATAGCGGTAAAATAGGCTTTTATCGATTTCTGTGCAAACCATGCTGTCACTGCAACAAGTGTAAGCGCAGCCAAAAGTTGATTTGCGGAACCAAATATAGGCCAAATTTTTTGATAGCCGTTTGAAAACGCAAGAAGCGCTGTCAAAGAGATTCCAAGTATTGAATTGAATATCCTTGATTCTAAAATTTTTGGCTTTTTAACGAATAAAACTGTCCACAACTCTTCGAAGAAATATCGCATCAATCTGAACAGTGTGTCAATTGTTGTTATCAAAAATCCTTCAAGCATCAAAATCCCAAATATAGTTCCGTATGCGATTGGAATTCCAAGTCCATTGTTTAATGTTTTTCCAACGCTAACTGCAAATGCAAGGGGTGCATTTCCTTGTTTGATATGTCCATTTTCCATTGGCCAGACGAGTTCTTTATAATGTTCAAAATCGACAGCTCCAAGTATCACTAACACAACAGAAATTCCAAGTAAAGATTCAAGAAGCATAGCTCCATAGCCAATCAAATGTGCGTATTTTTCGTTTGAAAGTTGTTTTGATGTCGTTCCAGTTGCTATCAACGAGTGAGCTCCTGAAACGGCGCCACAAGCGATCGTCACAAACAAAAATGGCCAGACAAGACCAAGGGCTTCAAACGATTCGGAATTTATATTGAAAGCGGGCGCTTGAATTTTCACACCAGCAAGGCCACTCCCAATAACTCCAAATATCATCCCAGCAAGTCCGATGTAAAGGAAGTGAACATTTGTGAAATCCCTTGGCTGTAAGATTATCCACACAGGAATCCATGAGGCGATAAATGAATAAATTAAAATTATAACCATCCATAATTTTGAGTCAAGGGTGACTGGATATTCAAATCCAATAATTACCGAAAGCAACGCTATCGATAAAGCAACTATGCTCGCAAGATACGCCTTTATGTGTTTCTTATACAGTAGGTAACCAACTATAGGTGCAAGTAGTGTGATTATTATAACCGATGTAGAAGCGATTCCACCAATTTTACCTTGAATTTCGCCGTTTATAATTGCTGTTTTTAAAATCGTCTGGTCAGGTGGAAGTCCAAGTTTTGAAATTGGGTAATAAGATGTCAATGCAATGGCGGTAAGTTGAAGGAAAGCTGCATTTACAAGCATAATTAGTAAAATTGCGAACGAAAGGAAGAAGGCAAATCCTGTATTTCCGAGCGTTTTTCTCGCTATGTGGGCAATTGAGCGACCATTTTCCCTTACGCTTACAAAAAGAGCTGAAAAATCATGAACCGCGCCGATTAATATAACTCCGAGTAAAAGCCACAACCATGTAGGAACAAAACCATAAATTAACGCAAGAGTCGGTCCAACAATTGGTCCAGCTGCTGCAATTGAAGCGTAATGATGTCCCAAAAGAACTATTGGCTTTGTTGGGACATAATCGACACCGTCATTTATCCGAACAGCTGGGGTTGGGATGTTTGGGTCTACACCCGCCTTTCTCGTTACATATTTCCCCCAACTGAAAAATCCTATTAACAAACCGGCAATAGAAAGAAGCATCGCAAGAGCTATATTCATTTTGATCCTCCTTCATTTAATTTTTTATTGCCTTACTTTCATAGATGTAGACATTCAGGAGTTGTGTAGTTATTATTTCACAGTCTCCTCTTCTGCGTATTTTGTTTTTTTAAGTTTCCAGCCGCGTTGGATTAAGAAAGCTTTTAGGTACTTTTCTATACACCGCTGAAGGTAGAATCCGTCCACACTTCGTTATCCCTCGGATTTCTTTTAACTTGCTCTATTTTAACCAATTCTTTCATTTTTAGAAAGCGTTTTCGATATGATTTATTTCCAATTTTCCCCTTTTCAAAATTATTCCTATTACATCAAATCTGCATTCGGAAAATTCAACTTCGTTTGTTTGCAGAAATGCATCCGCTATTTTTCTCAATTGTTTTCTCTTTTTTATTGTAACGGAATCCTCTGGCGTTCCAAATCTATCCGATATTCGCGTTTTTACTTCGACAAATATAAGTTTATCTCCATCCATCGCGATGATATCAATTTCGCCTTTGCCGTATCTATAATTTCTTCTCAAAATTTTAAAACCTTTCTTAGTCAAAAATTTAACTGCTATTTCTTCCCCTATCTTACCTTTATCTTTTTTCATCTTTGAAGAGTTTAAATTGAAGTAACTCTGATATCGGTTTGTATGTCCTTCGGTGGATTTTCGTTATACCAAATTTTTTTATCGCCTCTATGTGCTCGGTTGTGGGATAACCTTTGTTCTTTGAAAATTTATATCCCGGGAAAATTTTATCGTAATAATCCATAAGTTCGTCTCTGAAAACTTTTGCGATTATCGATGCAGAGGCAATTGAAATCGATTTTCGATCGCCTTTCACTATGTTTATCACTTCGACATTTCTTTTACAATTTAATTCTGCCAAATTTAAATCGAAAAAATTCCCATCAACCAAAACCGCATCGGGTTTTATTTCAAGATCTAAAATAGCTCTTTCAATTGCAAGTTTTGTCGCATTTCGAATATTTAATTTGTCGATTTCTCTGCTATCAGCAAGACCGATGCCAGCATCAATTGCTACATTTAAAATTTCGTGAAAAAGTCTCTCTCTCAATTCTGGTGTTAACTTTTTTGAATCATAAATTTGTGGGTTGAAATAATCCTTTGGCAAAATGACTGCGCATGCGACAACTGGTCCAGCAAGAGGTCCACAACCAGCTTCATCAACCCCAGCTATAGTTGAAAAACCTTGATGATAAAGCTTTCTCTCAATTTTTTTCATCTCATACTCTGTCCTTTTCATCATAAACTCCCGAGGTAAATTGCCGAAAGACCAATTAACATCTCAAATTTAAGAATATTGCTTAACCTGTTCAAATTTGCTTTTCTTGTATCTTTGAGGAGTGAGAAGATCACATAAATTAAGCCTAAATCGACGACGATGATTATCAGTGCGAATAAATCGTTATAGATTCCAACAAAATAGGGGATAAAAGTTACCGGTATTAAAGTGCCAAGGACAAATGCTGAAACCAAACTCGACACTTTGTTTCCCACTACAATTGGCAGTGTTTTTATCCCTGCCTTTAAATCACCCTCAACATCTTCGATATCTTTTATTATTTCTCGTCCAAGGTTAATCATAAAGGCGAAGATAAATGGGAAGACCGCGTCTTTGAAATTTTTGACGACACTTCCAGCAAAAACAAAGGCAAGCCCTGTCATAAATGCAACCGTTAAATTCCCAAGTAATGGGAGTCGTTTAAGTTTGAAACTGTAGGAAAAAATTATCACCGTCGATATCAAGGCAATCGCAAATGCATATTTATTTAAAAACAAGGCTAATATCAAACCCGAAACTGTCGTGATAAAATATAAAAAGAGCGCAAAACTTCGACTTATCAATCCCGATGGAATTGGCCTATGTGGTTTATTTACTTTATCGATCTCAACATCGAAAAAATCATTGATTATATTTCCCCCGGCGTCGATCAATGCGCCTGCGATTGCGGATAATAACGCAAGTTTTAAAACATCAAATTCTCCTTTTCCGAAGACCAAAACCCATGCAAAAATTGTCAACCCTGTGATGATGACATTTGATGGTCTTGATATTTTTACGATTGCAAATAACTTTTTAAAATTCACTTTCGATCCCTATATGAATTTTTCCTGTTTTAAAAGAGTCGCCCTTTCCAAGAGCGTAAATTAAGTTTAGTTTCCCAATCCTCGTCTCAAATCTAACGCCAAACCCATAGCCATATCTTATCGACTCAAATGAATTCATTATCCTTGGGAAAAGCACTGGGCGATAGATGTATCCAACATCGATAAAGTTAAAAAGCACGATATCATTGCTAAACCTAAATCTATTCTCGAAGTTTGACCATATCGCGCGCGTCGCCAAAAACTCCTTTTCCCTGTATCCGCGCAAGGTTTTTGTCCCACCAAATCTAAAAACGTCGCTTTCATCAATTCCGAAACCTGTTATTATAACTGCGTTAAATTTCGGAACGAAAATGCTTTTCAAAATTTTTTCAAAATTAAAATAAAAATCAAGTGAAAGCCTAAATTTATTTACAGTTGAGTTAACTTTCGTCTCAGGTGCGATCAATTTTTCTGGACCAAGGATTTTTTTGTTTCCAAGTTCATAAGAACTTGAGAAGTAAATTCCTGAACTTGGGAAGTTCACATCATCTCTTGAGTCGTAGAGTAGACCAAATCCTAAATTTAATGTCCTGCTTTCGTAAATTTGTTGAGTTATAAATTCCGTTGCTGTTGGGATTATCGACGTTTGTGAGATGTACAATGATGCCTTGAAAATTTCGGAGGCTTTTTCGGATCTGGTTAATTCGAAGTCAAGGTTGATTTGTGGTCTTCTGACGACATAGGTTGAATCTTGCTTACGTTGATAAAATGAAATTTCAGCGTTGATCGGAAAATTAAAAATGTAGGGTTCAAAATAAGAAAGTTCAAACTCCTGTGTCTCTTTCGTTTCAGCGTTCCATCTTGTGCCAAATTTCCTTCCGCTTCCGAAAAGATTTTTTAAAAGAATGTTGATGTAACCAGTAAGATAACCTCGTGATGAACCATCCTGCGGAATATATCCAATTATTCCATCGAATGAATTCATCTTTCCTTCCTTTACCTTGATCAAGATTCCACTTGTTGTGTCGGTGAAAAAAATTTCCGGCTCATAGACTGTTTCAAATAAACCAAGTTTTGTCAACCTCTTGCGCACCTGTTTGATTTTTTCTTCTCTATAAATTTCACCTTTTTTAATTTTTGTCTCGCGCAATATAAAATCTTCCTTCGTTACATTGTTGCCCTGAATTTTTATTTGGTCAATTTTTATAAGTTTGCCTTCATTGATGTTAATCGTAAAATTTACGAATTCTCTCCCTTCAAAATTGAGATTTTCTATTTCAACCTCCGCAAGTGGATATCCAAGATTTGCGTATCTATCGAGGATTTTGTTTATTTTCTCTTTTAAAGTTTGACCGGAAAAGATTTCGCCATCTTTAAAGCCAAGCATTTCTCTTATCTCATCACTGGAAAGAATCTCATTTCCTTTGATTTCAATTTTGCCAATCCTTGCCCTTTCGCCCTCGGTAATAAAAATTTTCAATTTTTCTTTATCAGGCTTAATTGAATCAACGCTTGCGAAGAAAAACCCATTGTAAATGTAAAGGTTTAAGATACTCTGCTTTATATTTTCGATTTTTTCGTTAGGCTCTATGTTTGATCTAATCGCTTCTGAAATTGCTGAGATAATCTCCCGAGTTTGAATTTTTTTGTTCCCGTGGATTTCAATCTTCTTGAACGAGGTTGGTTCTAATGTCTGAGACAGCGCAAGATAATGCGTAAAGGCGATGGCGAAAATTTTAAACAGTGTTTTGCGGGTCGACATCAATTATAAGTTTAACATCTTTTGAGTTTAGCTTTGGTTCATACTTTTCCTTCAATTGCCAAATGACCTTTGCTATATCTTTGATGTTCTTGTCAAGTTTGCGGGGAATTTTTATGATGATATGGTATCTATAATTTTGCTTTATCTTTGGGATTGCAGCAGGTGCTGGACCAAGGATTTGTATTGGGTTTTGAATTTTTGATTTTAATTCTTTTGCGAATTCATCTGATGCAATTTCGACATTTTTTTCGTCCTTACCTTTAAATTCAAACAATATAAGCCTTGTGAAAGGTGGATAGCCTAAGGTTTCGCGCGCTTTTAATTCTTTCTCGTAGAACTCAAGCGTTTTATGATTCACAATGTAATCGAAAATATAATGTCCGGGTTGGAATGTTTGGATTATCACTTCACCTTCTTTTTCGCTTCTTCCTGCGCGACCCGCGACCTGGGTCAAAAGTTGGAAAGTTCTTTCGCTTGACCTGAAGTCAGGAATTAACATCGGTATATCTGCTGAGATTACGCCCACAAGCGTAACCCTTGAAAAATCAAGCCCTTTTGCAACCATCTGCGTCCCAAGTAATATATCCACCTCTCCATTTGCAAATTTTTGCATAATTTTATCATACGATTTTCTACCTGATGCGGTGTCAAGGTCCACCCTTATTACCCTTGACGATGGGAAGGTTTGATTTATTTCATCCTCTACCCTTTGAGTTCCAACTCCTTTTAATTTAAGTTTGATCCCTTCACATCTTCTACATTTTTCTGGGACATCTTTTACCAATCCGCAGTAGTGACATCTCAAATGACTCTGTGCCATATGGAAGATTAAGGTTACACTGCAATTATCGCACATTTCAACATAACCACAATCTTGACATTCAATATATGTTGAATACCCTCGTCTATTTTGGAAGATTATGATGCCTTCATTTGTTGTAAGTCGCTTCTCAATCTCCCGTCTCAAAAGTGTTGAAAGCGAGGTTTTATTATTCTCTTTTCTTTCTTTTAGCATATCGACTATTCGAATCTTTGGCATCTTTGCATTGTCGACGCGTTTTGGCAGTGTTAGAAGTTGATATTTCCCAATTTTTGCGTTGTAATATGATTCAAGTGAAGGTGTTGCGGAGCCAAGGATAACAACAGCATTGTTTATGTTTGCTCTCATTATCGCTACATCACGGGCATTATATCTTGGCGAGGTATCAGATTGCTTGTAAGAACTTTCTTGTTCTTCATCGACCACTATTAAACCGATTTTCTCAAGCGGTGCAAATATCGCAGACCTTGGACCTATGACAATTTTGTATATTCCATCTCTTATCATCCTCCACGAGTCGTATCTTTCACCAACGGACATTTTGCTATGTAAAACACCAACTATGCCTCCAAAACTTTTTTTGAATCTATTCACGATTTGTGGGGTCAATGAAATTTCGGGAACAAGCACGATTGCGGTTTTCCCAAGTTTTATAACTTCTTTGATAGATTCAATGTAAATCAAAGTTTTCCCACTGCCTGTAACGCCGTAGAGAAGAAATGTTTTGAACTCTTCGTTTTCAATACTTCTTTTGATCTCTTTAAGCGCTTCCCTTTGATGCTCGTTGGGTTCGATTATTTTATCTGGCTCTTCAAATTCGTAATCAAACTTTCTTATCTTCTCTTTTTCAAAAATTTCGACAAGTCCCTTTTCTTGAAGTTTTTTTATCGTTTGTGAACTCGCCCCTGTTGTTTTTAAAATCTCGGATAACAGGATTTCGTTTCTTCCTTTTTTAATGGCATCGATTAAATAAAGTAAAACATCGACTTGACGTGGCGCTGACTTTTCAAGTTCGGATATCACCGATGTCAATTTTTTGATGTTATTCGAGTAAGGCTTTGAGATTGAGATGAATTTTTCAAACTTTGTCTTCGCCTTTTGCTCAGGGAGATATTTTTCGATCTCGGTATATCCAAGCGCTTCAAGTGAGTTTAGGATAGAATAAATGTTTTTAAATTTGAATTTGCTTTTTAAGGATTTGATTGATATAGGTGAATTTTTTTCGATTAAAAATTTTAAAACCTCAGCTCGTTTTGGCGAGCTCTTTTCCATTCGAGCTAAAATGTCTTGCTCAGGATAACGAATCAATTTTACAATTCTTTTGCTCTCGAGTATCGTTCCAACGGGCATAGCTGTTTTCAAAACTTCGCCCCAACTTGCAAAGTAATAATCCGCAATCCATTTCGTAAGTTTTAACATTTCGTCTGAAAAGATAGGCCTGGGGTCGAGGACATCCTTTATCTCCTTTAACTTGTGCCATCCGCTTTGGGTTGATATTTCTACAATTATACCTGTTAACTCCTGTTTTCCAAATGGAACGATGACCCTTTTCCCAACAGCGACATCATATTTTAACTCATCTGGTACAATGTAAGTGAAAAGTTTGTTCACTTGCACTGGAAGCGCAACATTGACATAAAGGTTTTTCATATGTTTTTAAACTTTTTATTGATTTGCGATCGATTCGAGAATTCTATAGACTTGTATTAGCGGTAGATTTCTTTCTTCGGCGATCCTCTTGCATTCTTCAAATTCCGGGACAAGCCTTTCGGTTTCATCGATGATGACAAGTTTGAATTTTACTCTGCCAAACGGTGTTTCTATTTCTCTTTGTTCTCTTGTGAGTTTCTTTCTTCTTATCTCGAGGATTCTGACCCCAAGTGTTGTCGTTTGCGTGAAAATTATTTTTAGGATGTCGTCAAGTTTAGATTCACTTACAAGGGTTGACAGCAAAATTCCTGGGCGACCCTTTTTCATAATTATTGGAACAAGGTAGGCATCATTTGCACCAGCGGAGAGAAGTTTTTCGATGACATATGGGTAGACTTCCGGATTCATATCGTCGATGTTGGTTTCAACGATAAGTAATTTTTCCTCTTGATATTGTATTGGGATTTCGCCAATGATGATTCTTAAAATGTTTGGTTGCCCGGGCATTTCAAGTTCGCCCGCGCCATAGCCAACAGCGTGGATCTTTATCGTTTCCTTCTCAAGCCCAAATTCAGCAAGTGTTGCTATTATCGATGCGCCCGTTGGTGTTGTAAATTCAAACGGAACATCGGTTAAAACAACTGGGAAATTTTTTAATATCTCAACTGTTGCAGGTGCTGGCACCGGTATTTTGCCGTGTTGTGTCTCAACAAATGAACCTAAGCCAAGATGAATTTTTGATGCAAAAACTTTTTCAATCCCGAATTTCTCAATGCATATCGCGGTGCCAACGATATCGATTATCGAATCAATTGCTCCAACTTCATGAAAATGAACCTTATCGACCGTTGTATTATGTATTTTTGCTTCTGCTTGCGCAATGGTTGTGAAAATTTTTTTCGATGTTTGCTTTACAAATTCAGATAATTCGCTTTTGTCTATGATCTCAAAAATATCGGAAAGATATCTATGCTCGTTGTGGGCCTCGTCTTTTATTAGGACATCAAGTTTGGTCGCGGTTATGCCACTTCGTGTTATATTTCTTGTTCGAATTTCGTATTTTGTTAAATTCAATTTTTTGATTTCATTTTTGAATTCCTCGATATCAAATCCAGCATCTATGAATGCGCCAAGCGTCATATCTCCGCTTATCCCTGAGAAAGCGTCGAAGTAAGCGATTTTCATTTTGGGGTGTAATTTTTTGCTAAAATTTAATTCGTTGAACTGATTTAAGCAAGAAAGAACAGGTTTGACGATTTTGTTTTTAAGCGATGTCTTTTTAAATTTAAATTAAAAATAATTAACCCAAAATTAAAGGCTCGAAAACTGGAGATGAGCAATGTCAAGAAGGTTTACATAGAAAAATACGGCTGTCAGATGAATCTCGCCGATTCCGAGATAGTTCTTGGTATTATGAAAAAGCATGGCTACGCTTTAACGGACGATGCTTCAAAAGCGGATGTTATACTCGTAAACACCTGCAGTGTAAGGGAACACGCTGAGCAAAGAGTAATCGGCAGATTAAACTCCTTCCTGAGGCATAAGAAGAGAAAACCAGAACTCGTCATCGGCGTCCTCGGTTGCATGGCTGAAAGACTCAAGAAGAAATTGATCGAAGAAGAAAATCTCGCAGATATAGTTGTTGGTCCAGATGAATATAGAAAACTTCCACAACTTGTGAATGATGCCTTTACTGGTCATAAAGGAATCGCCGTTAGATTGTCAAAAGTTGAAACTTACGATGATATAATGCCACTTCGAACTGAAGGGATAAGCGCATGGATTACGGTGATGAGGGGATGTGATAAATTTTGCACTTTCTGCGTAGTCCCATTTACGCGTGGCAGGGAAAGAAGTAGACCATTGGAAAGTATAGTCAGAGAAGTCGAGATGCTTTCTGCTCAAGGATTTCGCGAAGTCACGTTACTTGGACAAAATGTTAATTCGTATCGCGATGGAAACTATGATTTTGCGGATTTGCTTTCTGCGGTCGCACAAGTTGATAGAAATATGAGGATAAGATTTGTAACTTCCCATCCGAAAGATATGTCGGATAAACTAATTCAAACTATCGCAGAGCATCCAAACATTTGCAATTACATTCATCTTCCGGTTCAATCAGGCTCGGATAGGATATTGCAACTTATGAACAGAACATACGACAGAAAACATTATCTCGAATTGGTCAAAAAGATAAGGGAGACCATCCCCGGTGTTAGCCTGTCAACTGATATAATCGCTGGCTTTCCAACTGAAACAGAAGAGGACCATAAGTTAACATTGAGTTTGCTTGAGGAAGTTAGATTTGACGGCGCTTTTATGTTCAAGTATTCGCCACGCGAAGGGACAAAAGCGTATGAAATGGGAGATGATGTGCCAGATGAATTTAAAATTAGAAGATTGAACGAGATAATTGAACTTCAACAGAGGATTTCGTACGAGATAAACCAAACGATGATTGGGAGCGAAGTTGAAGTGCTTGTTGAAGATGAAAGCAAACGTTCCTCTGAACAATGGATGGGAAGAACGGACACGAACAAAGTTGTCATATTTCCAAAAGTTGAAGATATAAAACCGGGTGATTACGTGATCGTTCGAGCGAAAAAAGCTACATCAGCAACTTTATTTGGCGACATAGTGAAAATTTTATATGATAAAAACATTCCGAAAAATACTTCCGCTTCTTCTCTTAATTAACATTGCCCTTTCGCAGGAAGTCGATATAAGCAGGCATCTTTACCTTGTGCGCATTGGAGATGTTGATGGCGTTAGACGTGAACTTGATAGTTTGAAAAAACTCTATCCAAACTCGGTGAATTTAAAATTTCTTGAAGCGAATTTGGCGGAAGATGCTGAAAAAGCCGTAAAAATTTACTATGACATCGCTTTAAACCATCCCGATAATGAGTTTTCGGATGAAGCGCTTTTTAAGGTTTTTCAATACCACTATGCAAAAGGTGATTATATTCAAGCGAAAAAAGAAATCGAAAGATTGAAGGCGCTTTATCCATATTCACCATACTCTGGGATTAATGTTCGTTTTCCTGTTGAATCGGAAGTGAAAACTACCTCTGATGTTAAATCCACGGGAGGTATGGTTAGATGTAATTATTCGTTACAAGTTGGGGCATTTGCTGACAAAAGTAACGCGGAAAGAGAGAAAAAATTTTTCGAAGATAACGGCTACGATGTAGAACTTCGCACAAAGTTTAAAGATGGGAAGTTGCTTTATCTTGTCCATATCGGATGTTTTCTTGACCGAGGGGATGCAGAAAAGCTTAGAACTGAAATCAGATCAAAATTTAACAGAGAAAGTTTTGTCATTTCACCCGGGGATATAAGATGAAAATTACAATTTTTGGAAGTGGTTCGGGAATTCCGGAAAAAGGAAAGGTTCAGACATGTGTTGGAGTTGAATCGAACGATAAAATGATCTTGCTTGATATCGGAGAAGGGGCCGTTTCGTCGATTGTTGCAAATGAAGTTGACATTGAAAAAATAGAAAAAGTTTTCATTTCCCATACACACGCTGACCATTTCATTGGGCTTCCGAGATTTATTCAATATTTGAAGTGGAAGAAGAGAAAAAAGCCTTTTGAGATTTACCTTCCTCCAAAACATATTGAGGCAGTTGAAAAGTTTTTCCCATTTTTATATATTTTCAGGGAAAGATTTGATTTCGAATATAGGTTTCTGCCATTGCCAAACGGGGAATTTTATGCACTTGAAAATTTGAAGATTAGATTGCTACCGACAAAACATTTAAAGAAGTATCAAAAATATGCGGATGTTTACGGAGTTGAGACGGTCTCTTACGGATATTTGATCGATGAAACTTCGGATGGCGGCCTTGAACCAAAGAGATTTCTTTTTTCATCTGACATTTATTCTGTTGATGAAATTGTTAGTTATCTCGATGGAGTTGATCTTCTTTTGATCGAATGTTCACATATCGAGATCGAAGACATGATTGAAAATATCTCGGATTTCTATATTCCGAGGGTTATTTTGACACATGTTTCGCCCGAGAAAGATTTGGCTATGATGATTGATTATGCGAGGATGAAGTTTGACCTAAATATCGAGCTTGCTTACGATGGAATGAAAATAGAGTTGTAAAATGATCTCGAGCCAGGAGATGCAAGAAAAATACGGAATTTACGGAGAGTCTCAAGCGATCAAGGAGATAATCGCTGTAATTAAGCAGGTTGCACCGACGGATATAACTGTGCTTATCACTGGTGAAAGCGGGGTTGGCAAAGAACTTGTTGCGAGGGCGATTCACAGTGAGAGCAAAAGGGTTGAAGGTCCTTTTGTAATTGTTAATTCAGGTGCCATTCCAGAGGGAATCCTTGAATCTGAACTTTTTGGGCATGAAAAAGGGGCTTTCACAGGTGCGATCGAGACACGCAAAGGTTATTTTGAGATGGCTGATGGTGGTACAATTTTTCTTGATGAAATTGGCGATATGCCAATTGCAACGCAGGTAAAAATTTTACGCGTGATTGAAACTGGTGAATTTATGCGAGTTGGCTCGTCTCAATTGAGAAAAGTTGATGTAAGAGTAATCGCCGCAACAAATAAAAATCTCGAAGAAGAAGTAAAGCGTGGGAACTTCCGGGAGGATTTGTATTATCGTTTAAGAACTGTCAACATTTATATACCGCCTCTTCGCGAAAGGAGAGAGGATATACAACTGTTGTTTGAAAAATTTGTGGCTCAGTTTTGTGAAAGGAACAAAGTTGCATTCGTAGGCATAACAGACGACGCTATGCAGGTTTTGATAAGTTATCATTGGCCTGGGAACGTGAGAGAATTGAAAAATTTTGTCGAAAGTATACTCGTCCTCGAAAGCGGAAAAATGATCGACGCTAATATGGTAAGAAAATATCTAAGGTATGATTTCTCCCAATTTGATTACGCTCGGAACTTGCCCATAAAGTTTGGCAGGACAGCTGAACAAGCGGATAGAGAATTAATTTACAGGGCTTTGATCGATATAAAAAATGATCTGCTAGATATAAAAAATTTGCTTGGCAACCTCGCTGATTTTATATCGAAGCAAATTTCAAGCCCCCTTGCTCTCCCGGAGGCAAAGGTTGACCTTAAAACTGGAACGGTTGTTGAGAATTTCTCTTTAATCGATATGGAGAAAAGGATGATAAAGACGGCTCTTGAAAGATTCAATTGGAACAAGCGACTTGCTGCAAGGGCGTTAAAAATAAGCGAGAGAACACTTTATCGGAAAATAAAAGAATATGGGCTTGAAGAAGGTCGTTCTAAAAAGAAAGGTTTTGCGGATGAAGTTTAAAATTATTATATTTGTAGCCGTATTTTTGTTTTTTTATTCGTGTAGATACTCGTTCACAGGTGCATCGGTTCCGCCGCATTTGAAAACAATATCGATATCTTTGTTTGATGACCAGAGCGGTTATGGACGGGCAACTTTAAGAGAAGAATTGACGAAAAAAATCGTGGAAAGATTTATTCAGGACAACACATTGAAAATCGCAGATAGAAATACCGCAAATTCAATTCTTGAAGGTGTTATAATAAACGTTCAAGATAATCCTGTTGTGGTTGGAGCAGGCGAAAGGGTTAAAAGATCAAGGTTGATGATAACGGTTAGAGTTACTTTCTACGATATGGTTAAGCGTACTAAGGTTTGGGAGAGGACTTTTTCAAATTGGGGTGAATATGAACTTGAAGGAAATATACAGCAAAATTTTGAACTTGGAATTAGCCGAGCTATTGAGAAACTTTCGGAAGACATTTTGCTTGCAACAGTTTCAAATTGGTAAAGTAAAACTAATTGGAAATTTTTATGTTTGAAGCGCTTATCCTTGCTCTTTACTTCATTGCAATGTTCGTTCTTTCAATTTTTGGAGCCCATGGATTTGTGCTAGTTTATTATTACTTCAAAAACAAGAAGGAAGAGGTAGAGGGGAGAAAAAACAAGTTAAAGCCTAAAACTTTAGAAGAACTTTTCGGTGATGAGAAAAATTATCCAAATGTCACAATTCAACTCCCGATTTACAATGAACTCTATGTCGCCCCAAGGCTTCTTGATGCTGTAAGCAAGATTGATTATCCAAAGGAGAAATTACAAATTCAAGTTCTTGACGATTCAACCGATGAAACGGTTCAAGTTGTATCGTTGAAGGTTATGGAGTTAAAAGGGAAAGGTTTTGACATAGAACATATCCGAAGGGGAACAAGGGAAGGGTTTAAAGCCGGTGCTTTAAAATATGGATTAAAATTTGCCAAAGGTGACTTCATAGCGATTTTTGACGCGGATTTTGTCCCTCGTCCAGATTTTTTAAAGAAAACTTTGCCTTATTTTTATCTTGATGGAAACATTGGGATGGTTCAAGCGAGGTGGGAGCATATAAATGAAAATTATTCTCTTCTGACGCAGGCACAAGCGCTTGCTTTGAATGGACATTTCATAATGGAACAGCATGTGAGAAATGAATCAGGCTTTTTTATAACTTTTAATGGGACAGGCGGGATTTGGAGAAAAGCTTGCATTGAAGATGCGGGTAATTGGGAAGGAGATACGCTTGCGGAAGATATGGATTTAAGCTATCGCGCTCAACTTAAGAAATGGAAATTCATCTTTTTAAAAGATGTCGTATCGCCTGCTGAATTACCAACAGATATAAATGCGTTGAAATCGCAACAATTCCGATGGACAAAAGGAGCAATTGAAGTCGGTTTAAAGCATCTGAAAAAAATTTGGAATGAAAATTTACCGTTGAAAATTAAACTTGAATCAACATTTCATTTGACAAACAATTTAGTGTTTCCCCTCATATTGTTAACCGCGCTTTTAAACCCAATCGTTGTGGTAATAAAAGAGACCGGGGATTATAATTGGTATTATTTTGTTATGGGAATTTTTGTCTTGCCATTTTTTGGACCTTTTTTGGTTTATACGCTTTCGCAGGGAGAAATTTATAGCGATTGGAAGGATAAAATAATCCTTTTCCCACTTTTTCTTGCCGGAAGCATGGGGCTTGCTGTTAATAACACGAGGGCTGTTATACTTGCTTTGCTTGGGAAGAAAACGGAATTTATAAGGACACCAAAATATGGCTTTGAAAGTAAACAGGAGCAGTGGGAGAGAAAGAAATATTTCGCATCACGGGTTGAATGGGTTACTTTCGTCGAGCTTGGTTTTGCGGTATATATGTTCATTGGAGTGATGATAAGCGCGTATTATCTTGAACTTGCGGCGATCCCGTTTCAGGCAATGTTTTTCGCTGGGTTTTCGTTCATAGGTTTTCTTTCGATAAAGCACTCAAAGATGTGGAACGAATACGCTCGAAAGATTGCGCTGATATGGAATGTCATTAGAAAGAAGAGCGTTTACAAAGTATCTAAATTTTAATTTTACTCCATCAATTTAACGCATGCGTGGAAGACGTCATCAACTTGAATTTCCATCATACATTTAAAATGTTTCTTCGGGCATTTATCTCTGCCAATGTGTGAACAAGGTCTGCAAGGAATTGTTTTTTCAACAACTATGCTTTCGATCCCATAAGGAAAGAAACCGAATTCTTTCACAGTTGATCCGAAAATTGCGACAATTTTTGTCTTCATAGCTGAGCCTATATGCATTAACCCAGAATCGTTTGTGATCAACATTTCACATAGAGATAATATCCCAGCAGATTCAAGAAGCGATGTTTTTCCACAGATGTTGATCGGCTTACTCTTCATCATTGATTCGACAAGTTTACATCTTTGCTCGTCCTCTTTTCCGCCCATTAGAATTATCTTAGCGTTGAATTTTTCGCTCAGTTTATCTCCAACTTCAGCGAATCTTTCCGGTAGCCAACGTTTCGTTTCATGTTTTGCAGACGGTGCGATAGCAATGTAACGTTCTGAATTGGAGAAATTTATTTTATCTTTTGCGACATCAAGGACATCGTTCGGAACAAATAGTTCTAATCCCTGGTTATCATTTTTGATAGAAAGTTGAGAAATCGTTTCGATGTATCTTTCGGCAACAGGAATTATGTTTTTGTATAAATTAATTTTAAATTTTACAAGGAGAAATCGCTTTAAAACTCGCTTATTAATCTTTAGAACTCTCGCACCTGAAAAAGTTCTTAGAAAGACGCTCCTCAAATTATTGTGAATGTCGATGATCAAATCGTAACTTTCTTTTAGGATTTGAGACTTTAACCTTAACAGTTCTTTGAAACCCTTACTTGCATCAAACTCGATTAAATTCGTCAAGTGAGGATTAAATTTTAAAAGTTCTGCAAATTCTTTCCTGATCACGAAGTCTATTTTAGCAGATGAAAACCTCTTACGCAGGAGCCTTATGAGCGGTGTTGATAGAACGATGTCCCCGATCGAGCTTAATCTTATTATCAATATCTTTTCGAACTTCATCGTTTGCAAAATTTGTTTTTGTTAACAAAATTTATCAACAAAATTAAAATTTAAAAAGATGACGAAACTTGCAAAGACAATAGGTGAATTAAAAAGGTCTGGGTATAAAGTCCTGTCGGTTAAAGAGGAATTAAGGAAAAATGTAATCCAAAAACTCAAGAGTAGCGAGGTCCTTTTCCCCGGAATAATCGGATATGATAAGACGGTCATCCCGGCGATAGTAAATGCCATACTTTCAAAGCATGATATAATCCTGCTTGGTTTAAGGGGGCAAGCGAAGACAAAGATCGCAAGGATGTTTGTAAATCTTCTTGATGAATACATTCCGATCATAAAAGGTTGTGAGATAAACGACAATCCATATAAGCCTGTTTGTAAAAGATGCGTTGAACTTGTCAAAGAATATGGCGATGACGTTGAAATTGAATGGTTGCCTCGAGAAAGAAGATATGGAGAAAAACTCGCGACACCAGATGTAACAATCGCTGACCTAATTGGCGATATTGACCCGATAAAAGCTGCGACGCAAAAGCTTTACTATTCTCACGAAGGGGTGATCCACTGGGGAATTATCCCAAGGACAAATCGAGGTATCTTCGTTATAAATGAACTTCCGGATTTACAGCCAAGGATTCAGGTCGGCTTGTTCAATATAATGCAGGAAAGAGACATCCAAATAAGGGGTTTCAACATTCGAATTCCACTTGATGTCATGATAATTTTCACCGCAAATCCGGAAGATTATACAAATCGTGGGAATATAATAACTCCGTTAAAAGATAGGATCGGCTCGCAGATTTTGACGCATTATCCGAGGACAATTGAAGACGGAATCAAAATAACTGAGCAAGAAGCGTGGGTCAGTCGAGATTCCGGAAAGAAAGTTGTAATACCTTATTACTTCAAAGAGATAATAGAGCTGATCGCATTTCAAGCCAGGATGAGTGAATTTGTCGATCAAAAATCTGGGGTTAGTGCAAGATTGACAATTTCATGTATGGAAAATCTTGTGAGCAATGCGGAGAGAAGAGCAATCAAATTTAATGAAGATGTAATTTATCCAAGGATTTGCGATTTGAATTTCGTTTTGCCGGGAATTACTGGAAAAATTGAACTTGTTTTTGAGGGTGAACAAGAGGGAAGCGTCAAAGTTAGCAAAGCTCTTATTGGCAAAGCAATACGCGAGGTGTTTAAAAAATATTTCCCAGACCCACTTCCAAAGCCAAGATATCATTCTTATGAAGAAAAAGGAAGAACACAAACCCAGCTAGGGCATCAAGAATACGCTCAAATAGTTGCGTGGTTTGAAAATGGGAATAAAATCGAGATTTCAGATGAAATGCCAATCGATGAATTTTATGCGGAATTGTGCAAGGTAAAGGGTTTAAAGGAAATTGCAAAGAAGTATCTTAAAGTTGATGAAAACGATAAATATGCTATGTCTATAGCTATGGAGTTTGTGCTCGATGGATTGCATCAATTTTCGAAAATAGCTAAGGACGAGATAGATAACATCAGCTCGTACAAGGATATGGTTGTAAGTATATTTTCAAGCAGAACAAGGGAAGAATTTTGAAAATAAATTGGAGTTAAAATGATAGTCAAAGCTTTTGAAGCTGGTCCACTTCTTACGATAGGTTATCTTGTGATCGATGAAAAAAGTGGTTATGCGGTTGTAATCGACGCGCCGAGGGATTCCGCAGATGAGATCGTGAACGAAGCCAAGAAAAATGATTGTGAAATACTTTGTTTAATTAACACGCACGGTCATTGGGATCATATCGCAGATGATGCTGAAATAGTTCGCTTGACATCCGCAAAGGTTGCTATTCATCAAAAAGATGTTCAGTTGCTTGAAAACCCGAAATCAGTTCTTTATGACCTTCCGTTTAAAATTGAGGGAGTCAAACCCGACATCATTTTGAATGATGGTGATGTGATCGAGGTTGGGAATTTGAAATTAACTGTGATTCATACGCCGGGGCATACGCTTGGGAGCGTATGTTTGTATGAGGAAAATGAGAAGGTTTTATTCAGCGGTGATACTTTGTTTGCTGGGACGATTGGCAGAACTGATTTACCGGGAGGGTCATTTGATGATATTATAAAATCAATTCAAGAAAAACTTTTTGCCCTCGATGACGATGTGGTTGTATATCCGGGGCATGGACCTTCAACGACGATTGGACAGGAAAAGCAAACAAATATCTTCTTTAACATCACAAATCAAAACAAAATGTGAACATCGAATGAAGGTCAAACCGCAAGAACTTTCAAAATCGCAGGCTTATAAACTTTTGATAAGCGCACTTATCCCAAGACCAATCGCTCTTGTCTCAACTGTCAACCCCGATGGTGTTGTTAATGTCGCACCGTTTAGCTTTTTCGGTGGCATCAGTTCAAAACCACCTATAATCTACATTTCTATAGATAGAAAAAGAGATGGGGATAAAAAGGATACGCTTAAAAATATCGAATACTCTGGCGACTTCGCCGTGAACATAGTTGATGAGGTGATAGCTGAAAAAATGAATATATGCGCAGTCGATTTTCCTTATGGTGTAAGTGAGGCGGAATTTGCAAAACTCACACCTGTCAAAAGTGAAATCGTCAAATCACCGAGGATACTTGAGTCGAAGATAAATTTCGAATGTAAAGTTTTAAAAATAATTGAAATAGGCGATGCACCAAATGCTGTAGTTTTTGGAGAAATTGTTTTATTTCATATAAGCGATGAAATTTTTGAAAACGGGGTTGTGAATCCGAAGAAGTTAAAAGTTGTAGGACGACTCGGCGGAGATCTATATACGATCGTTGATAATGTCTTTGAGATGAAGAGGATGAACTATGATGAATTCAGAGAAATTTACGGCTTGAACGACTAAAAAATTAAGTCAGAGGTGATAAAAATGTTTATACGTTATTCAAAGTGGAATGAACAATCGATGACGGATGAGCAGAGGCTACAGCAATTGATATCACTTTTTAGTTATCTCCTTCTTAAAACGAGCGGGGATGTGAAAGAAGCGCTTGAATGGATGAGGATGATCGGGGAAGAAAACGATTTGTTCGATGAAAATTTCACTTTTGATGATTTTGTTCAAAAACTTAAAGAACTTGGTTATATAGATGAAGCAAAAGATATGTTGATTTTAACGACAAAAGGAGTTCAAAGGATAAGGCAAGATGCTTTAAACGAAATTTTTTCGAATTTGAAAAAGGGACCACTTTCCGGATTTCATGAGACTCCGCATTCGGGTGAAGGGATCGACAGGCTGAGCGAGACGAGACCGTATCAATTCGGTGATCAACCGACAAATATCGATCTAACCTCAACCGTGACAAATGCTTTGATAAGAGATGGGGTTGATGATTTCACTATAAGAGAGGAAGATTTGCAGGTTTATGAGACGGAGTTTATGACCTCTTGTGCAACTGTTATCTTGCTTGACATAAGCCATAGCATGGTTTTATATGGTGAGGATAGGATTACACCGGCAAAGCAAGTTTCACTTGCTCTTGCTGAACTTATAAAGACAAGGTTTCCAAAGGATAAACTTTACATCGTTGTCTTTGGTGATGACGCTAAACTTATAACTCTTTCGGAACTTCCTTTTGTTAGCGTTGGTCCATATCATACGAATACGAAAGCTGCTTTGAGACTTGCGAGGCATATTTTAAGAAAAGATGGAAATGTGAACAAGCAAATTTTTCTCGTAACAGATGGAAAACCATCAGCGATATTTGAACCTGATGGGAGATTGTATAAAAATTCTTTTGGGCTTGACCCAAAAATTGTAAATAAGACGCTCGATGAAGCTGTCGCCTGTAGAAGGGAGAAGATAACGATTTGCACTTTTATGGTTGCAAAAGATCCGTATTTAATTAATTTCGTGGAAGAATTAACCAGGGCAAATCGTGGAAGGGCGTATTATTCATCGCTTGATAAACTTGGTGAGTTTGTGTTCGTCGATTATATAAGAAACAGAAGGAAGAGAATAAAATATAACCTTTTATGATTTTACCATCCTACGAGAAGTCTTTGCGCAAGGAGTTCGGGTAATCCCTTTTGAATGATTTTATTAGATGCCTTTTCAACATCGTATTCAGAGCGAACCTGTTCGTATGTCCATGTCTCTGTATCAAATATACCAAAACTTAACCTCCAGTCCCCATCCCTTGGTTGACCTACGCTTCCAACATTGATTATGTATCTTGAATTTTTTTCAAGTTTACTGTTGTATAGCCCCTTTTCTGGGAAAATTCCCGGTACATGCGTATGTCCAATGAAACAAATTTTTTCGCTAAAATATCGAAATTGGATTTTTGCTTGTGCATCTGTGAAGATATATTCCCATTCCCTTGGCTGAGCAGGCGAAGAATGAACGAAAAGTAAATTTTTAAATGAAATTGTAAATGGCAAAGATTTTAAAAATTCAAGATTTTCCCTCGTTAAAACTTCCCTCGTCCATAGGTCGGATTCCCTCGCATGGGAGCTAAAATAAGCAAGTTCGCTTGGGTCAACTGCAACAGCGTAATCGTGGTTGCCCATTACGACATATTTAACGCGTTTTCTTATAAGCTCAACGCATTCGTTTGGATTCGCACCATATCCAACTATATCTCCAAGGCAAACGATCTCGTCGACATTTTTCGTCTCAATTATCTCAAATGCTTTTGTAAAAGCTTCGAGGTTTGAATGTATGTCCGAGATGATAGCTATCCTCAATCCATAGGCTGAAAATTTTTCGCAAAGCTTTTATAATTTAAAAATTTTCAAAAAATTGACAAAAGTAAATCAAGGTCTTGACAAGATAGACCCTTTTTTTGTATATTAAAAAAATAATATTGATTGTAAAAATAAGGTTTTTCATCACGAGTTTCATTTTGCAGAGAGAAAGATGAAGCAAAAACAAATCAACATAATTTTATCCCTTGCCATTATTTTAATTCTGCTCATTGTCGCTGGGTTTATTTACTACCTGAATAAGGGAATTGAAGGGGAAATCATTGCGCTTTACGGGGAAAGGCAGGCTTTGTTGGCAAGTGAAATTCCATCCAAGATTGAGTTATATTTTCAATCAAGAGGACAAGGCTTAAAAGTTTTGTCTTCGTTTGAATCGCTTAAGCGCAGAATCCCTGAGCAAATGAAAGATGATGTCAACTCATTTTATCGCTATGTGAAGTCGTATTTTATAAATTCTATTTTTGTTTTGGATGAAAATGGTAAAATTATTTATTCGACTTTGGAAAGTGCTATCGGAAGAGATTGCAGGGATTATGAATTTTGGGGAAGGGCAATGCGACTTACCCCCGATAGTTTGATTTACATCCTAATCGACTCATCTTTGAAAGATTTATTTAATAAAAACGTCTCGATCATTCTTTCGCCCATCTATGATAAAGGCAAATTCCTTGGCGCGGTTGCTTACACGATTGAAACTGATTCGGTTATAAATTCCTTTCTCAAGGGAATGGCGGAGATTTATGAGTCTTGGATTATCACTTCGGATAGAGTTCTTGTTTTTCACTCTTCACATCCGGAGATGGTTTTGAGACGAGCGGAATTTAAAGAGCAAAAATGCTATAAATGCCATATCTCGTTTGATTACATTGATACGATGTTGGCAAAAGGATCAAGCATGGTAAGATATAGCTTGAAAAATTATCCTGAGAAATTCGCTGGTTTTTCACATTTTAAACTTGATGGTGAGGATTTGGTCTTTGTTGTGGGCGTTCCTTTTGAAAAGGTAAGGGAAATCATCACCGCAAAGATTTATTTGATATATTTGCTTTTAATGTTGACTGTGCTTACGCTTGTGATTTATGGGTTTGTTTTCTTTAGAAATATGAGAGATATAATTCGAGCTGAGGAGAAAGCAAAACAAAGGGAGGAAAGGAACAGAATCTATCAACTTTACACCTTGCTTTTCCAGAATTCAAACGATGGTGTTTACATTCTTGATCTCGAAGCAGGGAGATTTGTCGAGGTCAATAAAAAGTTTCAAGAGATGTTTGGTTATACGCTGGAGGAGTTGAATAATATAGATTTTATCCAACTTGTTGCTCCTGAGTCAAGACCAATGATATATGAACGAAGGGAGAAAATCGCAAGAGGCGTTTCTGTTCCGCAAAGATACGCTTTCACCGCGCTTACAAAGGATGGTAGAAAAATCGATGTTGAGGTATGCGTTAGTTATATGAGATTTGGTGAGAGGATGTACGTCCTTGGCATTTATAGGGATATAAGCCAGCTCTTGAGGCAAAGGGAGCTTTATCAAAGCTTATTTGAAAATCTATCCGTTGGGGTTGTGATCCATCAAGATGGAAAAATTGTCAGATGCAATAGAAAAGCAGTTGAAATTGGAGGTGGCAAAACTGAAGATGACATAGTTGGTAGACCAGTTCTTGATTTCGTTCATCCGGATTTTATAGAGATAGTCAAGGAGAGGATAAAGAAAATCATTGAAAGAGGTGAGATAACCCCACCGTTCGAGGAAAAATTTGTAAAGCTTGATGGAAGTATAGTCGATGTTCAAGTGATGGCATCGGGGATTATGTGGGAAGGAAGACCAGCGGTTCAGGTTGTAGTTGAAGATATTACTGAGAAGAAACAAAGAGAAAAAGAGGTTCTTACACTTCAAAAATTTGAAGTTTTAGGACAACTTGCAAGCGGAATTGCTCATGACTTTAACAATGTCCTTGGTATAATAACTGGGATGCTTGAACTTGCAAAGATAAAAACGACGGATAAAAATATCTTAAACTATATCGATGCCGCGCTTTCAGCAAGTCAAAGGGGTGCGGAGATAACAAAACGATTGCTTCAGTTTTCAAAAAGAAAAACTGAGGAATTTAAATCGATATCAGTCAGGGAGCTTGTGCTTGACACTGTGAAGATACTTGAACATACAGTTCCAAAGACGATTTCTGTTGATGTGAGGATAACTGAAGATTTTACCGTGCTTGGTTCTTATGGTGATTTACAGCAGGTGATTTTAAATCTTGGTTTAAATGCTTGCGATGCCATGCCTAAGGGAGGGAAGTTGACATTTTGGGTTTCCTCTGTTGATAAAGATTTTATTGAAAAAAGGTTTAGGGCTCCAGCTATTGCTGATTTTTACGCTTTCACTGCGGTTTCTGATACCGGCGTAGGGATAAGCGAAGATTTGAGGGATAAAATTTTTGAACCTTTTTTCACCACAAAGGAACCCGGGAAAGGGACGGGACTTGGTCTTTCCATAGTTAAAAATATTGTGACGATTCACAAGGGGTTTGTTGATTTTGAAAGCGTTGTCGGGAAAGGAACAACTTTTTATGTTTATCTACCGGTTTATTCTACCGAGGAAAAAGGAGTTAAAACATATCGGGGAGAGGAGAAAATGAAAAAAATAGGCGAAGGTTATAAGGCGCTTATTGTAGAGGATGAAGAAAGTTTGAGAGTGATAATGAGAGATTATCTTGAGATGTTTGGATTTTCGGTGATCGAAGCTGAAGATGGTGAGACTGGGCTTGAGAGATTCAAAGAAAATTCTGATGTCAAAATCGTATTTGTTGATTATGGGCTTCCGAAGATGATGGGGGATGAATTGATAAGAAGGATTTATTCGATTTCGCCATCTGTTAAATTTGTTTTAGTCACAGGGTTTGTTGATATTGAATTGAGGGGATCACTCCCATCGGAAGTAAAGTTTATTGGGAAGCCATACAATCTTTCTCAAATTGAAGGGGTTATAAAGGAATTGATCGGGACGGGGGAAGCACGATAATTTGAAATTTAAAGCTCTTGGTTGTATATTTAAATGAAGGCACTTTCATTAAGAAAGTTTTTGATGAAATGAACTTGGATAAAAAACTAATTTCGATTTGGGGTTTTATTTTGCAAAGCACATATACAAACCAAATTAAAAGGAGGTACCTGCCATGTCACAAGCACAAGTAACACAACCAACCTATGTAAAGGGTCTGGAAAACGTAATTGCAAACCAGACACAACTTTGCTTCATCGATGGTAAAAGAAGCAAACTTCTCTATCTTGGTTATGATATTGCAGACCTGGCAGAGCATTCAAATTTTGAAGAGGTCGCTTTTTTGCTTTGGAACTACCGTTTGCCGAAGAAGGATGAATATGATGAATTTGTCAAGGCGATCCGCTCTGAATACGAAATCCCAGAACAGCTCATCACTGTTATGAAACTTATGCCGAAGGATTCAGATCCTATGGATGTTTTGAGGACGGCGGTTTCGTTTCTTGGCTTGTTTGATCCAGAAAGAAATGATAACTCGCTTGAGGCGAATAGGAGAAAGGCGCTTCGTCTCACAGCGAAGTTCCCGACCATAGTTGCTTCATGGGAGTGGATAAGAAATGACAAGGAACCTGTAAAGCCGAACAAGGAATTCAACATCGCAACTAATTTCCTCTATATGTTCAAGGGTGAGAAGCCCGATGAACTTTATGCCAAAATTATGGATGTCGCATTAATTTTGCACGCAGAACATGAGATGAACGCTTCAACATTTTCAGCTAGGGTTACAATTTCAACTTTGACCGATATGTATTCAGCGGTGACCTCTGCGATCGGGACACTGAAAGGACCGCTTCATGGTGGTGCAAATAGGGAGGTCATGAAGTATTTGCTTGAGATCGGCGAGCTTTCAAAAGTTGACGATTTTGTGAAAAAAGCGATCGAGGAGAAGAAAAAACTTGAGGGATTTGGACACAGGGTCTACAAGTCAATGGATCCGAGAGCGTTGATCTTGAAGAAATATTCGAAGATGCTTGGAGAGAAACTTGGCAATACGAAGTGGTATGAGATGTCGGCAAGGATCGAAGAGCTTTGGGTTAAAGAGTTTGGTGAGAAAGGGGTTTGGCCGAATGTTGATTTCTATTCAGGCTCTGTTTACTATTATATGGGAATTCCGCTTGATCTTTACACGCCGATTTTCGCGATAAGTCGTATCACTGGATGGACTGCGCATATCCTCGAACAGCTTGCGGATAATAGAATCTATAGACCAAGGGCTGAGTACGTTGGACCAATGGATCAAACCTACGTTCCAATCGATCAAAGTTAATTGACGGGGCGGGATTTAAATCCCGCCTTTTTTATTTTTCTCTTGAGAAACTTGCCAACCTTTGGCATACGATATCTTGAATAGAATTTGCAACTGAGGTCGGAACAAGATAATTGTTCGTCATTAAGGCAAAATCAAGCATCTCTCCATCCTTAGTTTTGATGTAACCAGATAATGCCCTTGCGTATTGAACATAACCAGTTTTTGCTCGGACGTTGCCTTGTGCTTTGGTTTTTCTCATTCGTGTTTCAAGCGTTCCATCAGCTCCTGCTATCGGGAGGGATTCATAAAAGTAGGAAAAATATTCATGCCTGAACATATAATTTAGAAGCGTCAAAATTTGAAATGGGGTAATGAGATTTAATCTCGACAAACCAGAGCCGTCATAAATTGAGATTTCCTCAGGTGGGATGCCAATTTGAGCGAGCGTATTTTTTATGACTTCAACCGATTTTTGAGTTGAACCCTCACCACCAAATATTTTCCCAAGCGTTCTAAAAACTTGTTCTGCATAGAAATTTTGGCTTCTTTTGTTTATGACTTTTATTATCTCGCTTAAAAGCGGGGACTCATAAGATGCTAAAATCTTCATCGTTTCGTAATTTGGATTTAAATTCGTGTCGTCTATATCGATAGCGTTGCCGTTGACCTTTATCCCTTTCGATTCGAAAACTTCTTTTAAAACTGTCACAGTATAAAGTGTTGGATTGTGTACACTTATTGATTCTTTATATGGTTTTGATTTCAAGCTTATTTTTCCAAAGACATTTATTGTGTTTGTTCCCGGGGCTCTGAAGAAATCGATTTGCGTTGCGCTATCTGGATGAACTGTGATAACGTAGTTTTTTATTTTAACATAGTTTGTGTTTGGTGTTATATTTATTATCGCGGTGTCTCCAATTTTTTTGTCCGGTAGAATTTCAAGATCGACGCAGTTATCGTTGAACGAGAGAGCGCTGATATGAGCGGAATACCAATAAGTTTCATCATCCCATGCCCATCCAGTTCCCATATATTGATCATCGAAATAGTTGTCGTCCCCAATGATATTGCCGTTAATTTCTTTTATTCCCATCTTCAACAAGGAATCAGCCCAATCTTTGAAAGTTTTAATTACATCGCCATTTGTAAATCTTCCTGAAATCGTCGGGTCACCGGTTCCTCTGACGAATAAATTTCCATACAAAACTTCATCCTTGACCTCTCCATCTGTGTAAAGGTTGGTTTTATATTTAAAGTCGGGACCAAGTTTGATTAGAGCAACCGCTGTGGTAAATAATTTCATATTTGATGCGGGGATGAAACTTTTGTGCTCGTTTAACCTGTAGATATATTCTCCTGTTTCAAGAGATTGGATTATGACTCCCCAGTAGGCATTCGAAAAACTTGGATCGCTAAAAATATCGTCAAGTTCTTTCTTTAATTGATTTATGGGTGTATCTTTTTCATAATAGATTATTTCCCTTTCTTTGGTTTCAGCGTCTGGTCTTGCTTCAATTACTTTTTGCGTCGTTGCGCAGGAGTAGATGAACAGCAAAAATAGAGGGAGTAGTTTTTTGAGCATAGTTGATGAGATTTTTGTTTTGGGTCCTTGAAAAAATCTATCCAAAACACATTTTAATACTTAATTCAAATTCGTTCCAAGTGGTTGAAACAAATGATTATTCACCCGTACGATAATTTTGAGCGATAAAAAAATGTAAGCAATTAAAACTTTATTTTTCAAGGTCAACAAGTCGTTTCAACTTTTTAATTTCTTTTTCTGTTAGATATCTCCATTCGCCGCGTTTCATTCCGCTTATGGTTATACCGCCAAAGCTTACCCTATGGAGTTTTCTCACTTTGTAGCCCAACCTTTCAAACATTCTTCTAATTTGCCTATACCTTCCCTCATGAATTGTGATGCCAATTTCTTTGTTGTCACTGTTCGGAAGTATATAAACATCACATGCTTCGGTCATCCTTCCGTCGAGCATTATCCCGCGTTTTAATTTTTCCAAATCCTCTCGTTTTATTGGTTTGTCTATTTCAACTTTATACGCTTTCTCGACTTTATATTTCGGATGCATCAAGCGGCAGGCAAGTTCGCCGTCGTTTGTCAGAAGTAAGACCCCGGTCGTATTTCTATCGAGTCTTCCAACGGGGAAAATTCTTTGTTTGACCTTGACAAGATCGAGGACGGTTCTTCTACCTTTTTCATCTTTTACTGTTGTTATGCAGTCTTTAGGTTTGTTTAAAGCGATGTAGACCAATTTCTCCTCTGGTTTTACGAGTCTCCCATCAACTGTAACCCTATCTTTTTGAGGGTTTATTTTCACACCAAGTTGAGTTGTTACTTGACCATTTACTGCAACCCTGCCTTGTTGAATTAGTTCATCTGCTTTTTTTCTCGATGCGACGCCACACATCGCAAGATATTTATTCAGGCGGATCGGTTCGCTTTTATTTTCTGTTTTCTTCTGGGATTTTCTCTCTTTCATTTTCGGTCACCTCGATGTATGAATTAATTTTCTCATCATCTTCTCTCATAATTTCTTCGATCTCGGTTGGCTTTGGAAGTTCTGACAAACTTTTAAGGCCGAAGTATTTTAAAAACTCCTTTGTTGTCCCGTAGAGAAGCGGTCTACCGATGGTATTTGCTCTTCCGACGATTGTGATTAATTTTTTCTCGAGCAATGTTTTAATTATGTGGTCGACGTTTACACCTCGTATAGCTTCGATTTCGGATTTGCTTATTGGCTGTTTATAGGCAATTATTGCAAGCGTTTCGAGCGCGGGTTGTGAAAGTTTTTTCTTTGTCCTTTCTTTAAAAAGTTTTCCGACCCATTTTGCAAACTCTGGCAAAGTTGCAAATTGATAACCTTCTGCAATTTCAATTATTCTAAATGCTGAGCCTCTTTCTGCATATTCTCTATTTAATTCATCTATCGCATTTTTTATGTCTTGCTCGTTTATTTTGGTTTGATCGCCGTTTTTTGCGAAAGTCTTGCTTGGTTCATTTATAATCTCTTTTAACTGCTTCAAGCTCAGTGGAATATCCGATGCGAAAATTATTGCTTCGACAATCGATTTTAGCTTTTCCATTTTTGTAGCAAATTTATTTTAAATTGCGTTCGCCGTGTATTTTTCTTGTTCTTCAAATGTTCTTTCGATGAAGATTTCACCAAATGTGTCAGGCTGTAAGATTCTTATTCTTTTCAATCGCGAAAGTTCAAGGATTGCGAGAAATGCGACTATGATTCTTATCTTTTCTTTGTAATCCTCAAAAATCTCGTTAAATGAAAACTTGCTTTTTACCTTTAGCCTATTTATGATATTTTCCATCTCATCTTCAACTCTATAGTTTTGCGTTTCGATTTCGTGAAATTCTTTTTCCCTTGCGTTTTCGAAAACTTTTTTGAACGCTGTTAACAGGTCAAATAATGAAACATCTTTCAAAAATTCATACGTCTCATTCTCATCGTAATAATCCCGAGCGTCATGTTTAAAATACCGTCGGTAGCAAATTTTGTTTGCCTCGTTTTCCATTTTTTCAAATTCACCGGCAAGTTCTTTAAACTTTTTATATTCGAGCAATCTTTTTACAAGTTCGGCTCTTGGATCTTCTTCCTCTTCATCCTCAACATTTGGTTTTGGCAGAAGCATTTTCGCTTTTATTTGCATCAATGTTGAAGCCATAACTATGAATTCACTCGCTATCTCAAGATCAAGCATTTGCATTAACTGAATGTATTCGAGAAAATCTTTCGTTATCTTTGCTATCGGTATATCGTAGATATTTAGTTCATCCCTTTTGATGAAAAACAAGAGAAGATCAAGTGGACCCTCGAAATATGGAAGTTTTACCTTATATTTCATCTTTCACCCAAGTTTCATTGCGTTATGGACATCGGTCATTGTCTTGCGTGCAACCTCGCGTGCTTTTTCCTCTCCGAGAAGTAAAATTTTTTCAACCTCTTTTTTATTCGATTCAAGATATGCTCTCTTCTCATGAATTGGTTTGAGAAATTCGATTATCTTTTCTGCACATCTTACCTTACAATCAACACAACCCAATTGTCCTGATTCGCAACCTTTTCTTATCTCCTGGACTTCCTCTGGATTAAACTTTTTATGATATGTGAAAACAAGACATATATCAGGTCTACCGGGATCACCTTTATAAATTTTCTGGGGATCTGTGAATGCTTTTTTCATCTTTGCTTTTATTTCATTTGGTGGATCTGAGATTAAAATCGTATTTCCGAGAGATTTGCTCATCCTTTTGCCGTCGAGCCCGGGTAAACGAGCGAATTCTGTGAGAAGAGGTTCAGGCTCCGGGAAAACTGGTCCGTAAACTTGGTTGAAATCCCTTGCTATGTCACGAGTTATCTCGAGATGTGGAAGTTGGTCCTCGCCTACGGGGACAAGTTCACCTTTGTAAAGCAAAATATCCGCCGCTTGTAGAACTGGATATCCAAGATGTCCATAGGATATGCTGTCAAGTTGAAGATCGCGAATCTGTTCTTTCAAAGTCGGATTTCTTTCAAGCCTTGATACGCTAATTAGCATCGAGAAAATTAGGTGCAATTCTGTATGTTCTTTCACCTGAGATTGTCTGAAGACCGGGCTTAATTCTGGATCAACCCCGGATGCGAGCCAGTCGATAAGCATTTCTATGGAATTTTGGTAAATATCTGATGTGTCAATGTTTGTTGTAAGAGCGTGGTAATCGGCTATTAAAAAGAAACATTTGTGCTCTTTTTGAAGTTTGGCCCAATTTTCAAGGACACCTACAAGATGTCCAAGATGTAATTTCCCGGTTGGTCTCATTCCGCTTAGAACAACTTTTCCATTCATCAACAGATGGATTTTGTTTTTGAATTTTAAAAAATTTAGAAAAAAGAAAAGGAAAAAAGAAATTTTTTTGTTATTCTTCGTCAATAGCCCAATATTCAACAAGCCCGTCGGGAAGGTTTGTTATAAACCTTGATGGTTTTGTAAGGATAAAGCCTGAGCGAGAGTCGTAAACCCCAACTGGATAGCAGATGAAAAGACGCTCCTTGCTCCTTGTGCATGCAACATACATTAATCTTCTTTCTTCTTCTATTTCGTCGTCGTTTCTTGCTGAATGTGAAGATGGGAAGATTCCGTCAAGCGCATGGATTATAAACACAGTTTTCCATTCAAGTCCCTTTGCTGAGTGAACTGTTGACAAAACTAAATACTCATCATCTTTCCCCGGCGGGACGATTTCGGACACGCTCTCATTTGGCGGTTCAATCGCAAGATCGGTCAAAAGATCCTCAAGCGAATCGTATCTTGAAGCTATGTTTTCAAAAATTTCCAAATCTTTCTTTCTTTTCTCATAGTCATCGTATCTATCTCTCATTATCGGCTCATAATAGCGAAGTATGATCTCCGTCTTTTCGTGAATTGATACATCGTCTGGATAAATTGTGTAAAGAAGTTTAAACAGCCGAGCTACACTTTCTGGATAGCCTTTGAATTCAAGCCAAAAGTTTGGATTTGTTTTAATATTTAATTTTCCAGCGGTTATATCATCGATTACTTTTTGTGCTGTTCTTGGTCCGACCCCATCGAGGAGAAGCAATATCCTATGCCATGAGATTATATCGTTTGGGTTCAATATCACTCGAAGATGCGCAATGATGTCTTTTATATGTGCTGTTTCTATGAATTTAAAACCACCGAATTTGACAAATGGTATGTTTGCCTTCGCAAGTTCAATTTCAAGGTCAAACGATAGATAGCTTGCTCTGAATAAAACAGCGATTTGATTTAAAGATATACCTTCTTCCCTTAGTTCGAGAACTTTTTGAACAACAAATTTTGATTGATGATTTTCGCTCGGTGCGATCACGATGACGGGGAGTTCACCGCCTGTTTTTTTCGTGTAGAGAACCTTTGTGTATTTTTCCCTTGCATTGTCGATTATTTCGTTTGCAAGGTTTAAAATTGGTTGCGTGCTTCTGTAATTTTCTTCAAGTTTTATAATTTTGGTTCCCGGAAAATCCTTTGGAAAGTCCATAATGTTTCTAAAATTTGCGCCCCTAAATGCGTATATGCTTTGTGAATCATCTCCAACAGCCATCACGTTTTTATGTTCCATCCCAAGAAGGCGAATTATATCCGCTTGAAGTCGATTCGTATCTTGGTATTCATCTATCATTATGTATTTGTATTGGTTTGCGAGTTTTTTCCTTGTGTCGGAGAAATCTTCAAGCAGTCTTTTCAAATTCAATAAAAGATCATCGTAATCCATCAAGTTATGTTTTGCTTTATAAGTGTTGTAAATTCTAAAGAGTTTGACGATATCATCAACTTGTTCGTAATAGTGGGAGAATTCGTTTAGGACGATTTCTTCGATAGGTGTTTCTGTGTTGATGCTTTTGCTGTAAATTTCGTAAAGCGTTTGCTTGCGTGGGAACCTTACCTTAGCCCTGTCATATCCTTCCTGTGTCCTCAAGAGATTTATGACATCTTCCGCGTCCGCTTGGTCAAGTATCGTGAATGAATTATCGTATTTCAAAAGATTGGCATATCTTCTCAGAATTAAATTTGCAAAAGAATGGAACGTTCCGCCAGAGACTCTATCGCATCGTACATCGAGAAGGATTGATGCTCTGCTTAGCATTTCCTGCGCCGCTTTTCTCGTAAAAGTAAGAAGTAAAATTGACTCGGGATTTATGCCTATTTCAACAAGTCGAGCAACGCGGTATGTTATCGTTCTTGTTTTTCCTGTCCCAGCGCCTGCAATGACGAGAACGGGACCTTCAAGCGTCATAACTGCTTCGTATTGCGCGGGGTTAAGTTCGTCTTTATATCTAATCTTTGAAGGTTTTACGCTATGCTCTTCAAAAATCTCGCGTTTTAAGATATATTTCTTTTTTTCCATCCTTTTCGGGTTTTGTTGCTTTTCATTAAAATTAATTTTTTATCCAACGAAATTCAAATTTTTCAAATTTCGAAGATGGCTCATTTGATTATTTCGTTATATTTTATTAAAATTTACTTTGGAAAATCAAGCCTTGCGGGACTATAATTTAAAAAGTCATAAAATAATGGACTACGACCAAAGTTATAACAGCTACAGGAAGATTATAGACGAGCATCTACAACGACTGATTTCAGAGAGCAAACCTACGAGTTTGTATGAGCCAATAAAGTATATTTTAAACGCTGGCGGTAAAAGAATAAGACCTGTCATTGTTCTGCTTGCCTGTGAATCACTTGGAGGAAATTATGAAGACGCTATAAACGCAGCTGTTGCGGTTGAAATTTTTCATAATTTTACGCTTGTCCATGATGACATAATGGACAATGCTGAACTCCGTAGGGGACTGAGGACGATCCATAAAAAATGGGATGTTAACACTGCTATTCTAAGTGGCGACGCTATGTTTGCGCTCGCTTATAAACTTCTTTCTGAAGTTAAATCTTCAAGGATAGATGAAATTTTCAATGTTTTTTCTCAATCTGCGATTGAGGTTTGTGAAGGGCAGGCGCTCGACCTAGAGCTTGAGATGAGCTTTGATGTTGAAATTGAAGATTATATCGAAATGATAAGCAAAAAAACAGCATCTTTGATAAAAAATTCCGCAAAAATTGGAGGATTAATTGCAAATGGTAGCGATGAGCAAATCTGGGCGCTTGAAAATTATGGTCTAAATCTTGGATTGGCATTTCAGTTGCAAGATGACCTACTTGATGTCGTTGCGAACTCAGAAGAATTTGGGAAATCGATCGGTGGAGATATTGTAAATGGTAAAAGAACGTATCTTCTCATAAGCGCAAAAAAGAAGACAAAGGATAACGATAGGGAAATTATAATGAGGGTTTTCAATAAAGATGGACTTGATAGTTCGATCGTTCCTATTGTGAGGGAAATTTACCATTGTTACGGCATAATCGATGAAACGCAGGAGAAGGTAAGGTTTTATACCGATTTGGCGATCAAGTCGATTTTAAATTTGCCAGAAAATCATGCTCGAAATATGCTCATCTGGCTTGCAAATAAACTCGGTGAGAGAAAAGTTTAAATGATAATAAAAGAGGTTGAAATTAGAAATAGAACTGGACTTCACACTCGACCTGCGGCGATGCTCGTTAAACTCGCTTCGAAATTTAAATCTGATTTTTTTATCGAGAAAAATGGTATGGAGATAAATGGTAAAAGCATAATCGGTGTGATGTCGCTTGCTGCTGAACAAGGTTCGAGGTTAATTTTAAAATTTAGTGGCGAAGACGAGGAGGAAGCTGCAAGGGCGATAGTTGAACTTTTCGAATCGGGATTTGGAGAACTAAGTGAATTAAAAGAAGAAAATAAAGATGGACGGCAAGAAGGTAATTGAAGGAATACCCGCGTCACCTGGAATTGCAATTGGAGTAGCACTTAAATATGAAAAGTTAAAACCCAAGGTAACGAGGAAAGAGATCAAAGAGTCAGAGGTTGAAGCTGAAATTAATAGGTTTTTGAGGGCTGTGGAAAGATCGAAAAACGAACTTGACAAAATTTTAAAACTCGCGATTGAGAAACTTGGCTCAGAAGGAGCACAAATTTTTGAAGCACAAATTTTAATGCTTGGCGATAAAACAATAATTGATAAGATAATTGAAAGAATTAAGAGCGAGCGATTAAATGCGGAATTTATTGTCAATGATGAGATTGAAAAATATATTAAATTTATGCAAAGTTCCGACGATGATTACCTCAAGGAGAGAGCACATGATCTTGAGGATTTAAAAAACAGAGTGATAAGAAATATTCAGCAAGAAAAGTGGCTTTCAAGGTTTGATTCATCAAGGATTGTTGTGGCTGAAAATTTAACACCAGCAGATACAATTCTTTTTAGCAGAAACCAAGTTTTGGGTTATGCAATTGACTTCGGTGGATATACATCGCACACAGCAATTCTCGCGCGCGCTCTTAAAATTCCTGCGGTCGTTGGATTAAAAGAAGCGACTAAATTGATCAAAACAGGAGATGTGGTTATAATTGATGGATATAAAGGACTTGTAATTGTAAATCCTGAGCAATCTGTGATAGAGGAGTATCAAGATAAATTGAAACGGGCTGTAGAAATTGAAAAGAAACTTGAACAGTTGAAATCTCTTCCGGCTGAAACGCCCGATGGGAAAAGGTTCACTTTGCTTGCAAATATCGAATTGCCCGATGAAGTTGATGAAGCCATTGAAAGTGGAGCAGAAGGGATCGGTTTATTTAGAACCGAATACATAATTGAAAACGGGGTTGTTCCAGACGAGGATGAGCAGTTTGAAGAGTACTTAAAAATTGCTGAGAAAGTTTACCCGCGCAAAATTGTGATAAGAACTTTTGATATCGGAGGTGATAAAATTTTCAAAGACTATCATCGCGAGAGCAACCCATTTCTCGGATGGCGCGGGATTAGAGTTGGACTTGATAGACCGGATATTTTGCTTACTCAGTTAAGGGCGATTTTAAAGGCGAATAAGAAAGGAAATGTTATGATAATGTTTCCGATGATAACTAACATCGAAGAGGTAAGGCAAGCTAAAAAATATATTAAACTTGCGAAGTCTCAACTAAAGGAAGGAGGTGTTAAATTTGTCGAAAACGTCAAAGTTGGCATTATGATTGAAGTTCCATCTGCAGCGTTAATGGCTAAGGAGATGGCGAGGGAAGTTGATTTTTTCAGCATAGGGACGAATGATTTAGTTCAATATGTGCTTGCTGTTGACCGTGGCAATGAGACCGTGGCGAAAGTTTATCAGGAGTTTCATCCGGCTGTTTTGAGGTTAATCCAATTCGTGGTTGAATCTGCTCATCGCGCTAAAATTCCCGTTGCTATGTGTGGTGAAATGGCCGGCGATCCTTATGCGACGATTTTGCTCGTAGGCTTTGGACTCGATGAATTGAGCATAGCGCCGGAAAATATACCTAAGATAAAGCAAATCATAAGATCAATAAAATATAAAGATGCAAAAAGGGTGAGCAAACGCGCCCTTATTTTTAAAACCCAGGATGAAGTAAAGGAATTTCTGAACAAGGAATTAAAAAGTATTATTTCTGAAATCGAAATTTGAAAATTAAAAGGGGAGAATATGCTTACAATCGAAAATATCAAAAGTTACGATAAGTCAGATATGTTTTCTAAACTCGTAAATTTTCACGAACAAATTAAGGAGGCGGTGGAAATTGGAGAAAAAATTAAGTTAAATCTTGGCAAAAAGATAAGCAAGATGGTTTTAACCGGACTTGGTGGCTCTGCAATCGCTGGAGATTTATTGCGGTCCTATCTCTCCGATGAAATTAAAATCCCGCTTTTTGTTAACCGAGATTATTTCCTGCCGAAATTCGTCGACGAAAATACATTGCTTATCGTTTCTAGTTACTCTGGAAACACTGAGGAGACGATATCAGCGCATAAATATGGAATTAAAAAGAAAGCGAAGATAATTTGCATTACTTCAAATGGAGAGATAGAAAAAATTGCTTTGAAAAAAAAACATCCAGTTATAAAAATTCCACCTGGCTTTCCACCGAGGACAGCCCTTGGTTATTCTTTCTTTCCACTCCTTCTTGTCCTTTCAAAACTCGGTTTTGTTAGAAACAAAAAAGGGGAAATTGCGGAGACAATAAAACTTATCGAGGAAAAATCGAAAGTTTACCCAAACCCGGAGCATGAAGAAAATTTGGCTTATAAAATCGCAATTCGAATTGCTGGAACAATTCCATTTATGTATGCTTCTGGAAAATTCGATGTCGTCGCGATGAGATGGGCTTGTCAAATTGAAGAAAATGCAAAAATGTTTGCGCATTTCAATGTATTCCCAGAATTAAATCATAATGAAATCGTAGGATGGTCGGGAGAAGTTGAAGGAAGTTTTAAGGAGTTAATGAGCAAGATAAGTGTTATCATTTTAAGAGATGATGGCGAACACGAGAGAATAAAGCATAGAATTGAAATAACCGACGAATTGATAAGACCTTACGCTGGGGAAGTGTTAAATATCTACCCCGAAGGTAAGACGCTACTTGCAAGAATCTTCTCACAAATTTATCTTGGTGATTGGGTAAGTTTCTACCTCGCGATTTTAAACAAAGTCGATCCAACGCCTGTTAAACCAATTGAATATCTTAAATCAGAGCTTGCGAAATTATGAGTGTTTTTGTTGGCTTGTTTGAATTTTTAAAACCTCGTTCATGCTACCTGTTCTGTAGCCCTCGAGATCAAGAGTGATGTATATAAACCCGAGATTTTTAAGCTCTTTAACGACTTTGATTCTAAACTCGTAATCGAAGAATTTTTGAAATTCTTCTCTTCCCGTCTCGATTCTTACGGTGTTTTCATCTATGTATCTGACGCGGACTATTTTCAATCCTGACTTTCTTAAAAACGATTCCGCTTTGTCGATTTTTTTCAATTTTTCCCTATCGATCGGGAATCCATATGTAAATCTGGACGACAGGCATGCAAAAGATGGTTTGTCCCAAGTTGGAAGTCCGAGCATTTTGGAAATTTCGCGGATTTCTTTTTTCGTCAGTCCAGCTTCAAGAAGTGGCGAACGAACATTGTTTTCTCTTACAGCAATTAGACCGGGTCTGTAGTCACCCAGATCGTCGACATTTGTTCCGTCAGCGATCCATTCGATTTTTTCTTCGAGGGCGACTTCTTTTAATTTTGAAAACAACTCCGTCTTGCAATAGTAGCATCTGTCAGGTGGATTTTTTGCAAATTTGAGATCGTCGGTTTCTTTTGTATCGACAATTTTATACCTAATCCCGATCATCTCCGCAAGTTTTATAGCCCCGTTTAACTCATCTTCTGGATAAGTATCTGATCTTCCCATAACTGCCACGGCTTTGTCTTGCAGGATATCGTATGCAACTTTTGCAAGCAGTGTGCTATCGACCCCACCGGAGAAGCCAATAACCACGGAGCCCATCTCTTTGATGATTTCTTGAAGTTTGATGTATTTATCGTGAAGCGTCATTTTTTTCTCTTTTTTGATCTTAATTTTTGGAGCAAAAACTTTTTGGTTTCAGCGATAGGCATTTCTTTTCCTGTCCAAAGTTCAAATGATTTCGCAGCTTGTAAGAGCAACATGTCGATCCCACTTACGACCTCCGCACCTTTGTTTCGAGCAACCTTTAATAACTTTGTCATCGGCGGGTTATAAACAAGATCATAAACAATCTGAGCTTCGTGAAAGAACTCATCGCTTTGAACCGGCAAATCGTTTATGTTTGGATGCATCCCAATTGGAGTTGTGTTAACTATTAAACGAGATGATTTAATATCTCCAGCTATGTCTGGGAGGAATAATTCTTTTATTTCGAAATTTTTATATCCCAAGACTTGAGAAAAATAGATCGCAACTCCTTCCGCTCTTGAGATGTTTCTATTTGCGATGACAATTCTTTCAGGTTGAAAATTTGTTATGAGCGAGTAAATAACCGCCCTTGCGGAACCCCCAGCTCCAAATATAAATACAGGCGTATTTGCGATCATTTCTTTATATTTTTTGATTGACTCAGTGAAACCGAAAACATCTGTATTGTATCCGATTAACCTTTGACCATCGTTTACAATTGTATTTACCGCGCCGATTATCCTTGCTTCCGGTGAAACATCGTTTAAATTTGCGATAACTGATTCTTTGTGTGGAATTGTGACATTTACCCCGGTTATGCCAAGAGCAATTATACCTTTTAATGCATCTTCCAAATTTTCTGGAAGGACATCAAAGGTCAAGTACTTGTAATTTAGTTCAAGGAGTTCAAATGCGAAATTATGTATCAAGGGAGAAAAAGAATGAGAAACAGGATGCCCTATAAGACCAGTTATTTTGGTTTCACAAGCATTTATTTCCATAGCCCCATTTGAAAATTTTGATTCCGCAAAATCTATCAGGTCACTTCTTTACCCATTTTTTGAGGTACTTTTTGTACTCCGGGAACTCCTCCTCAAATATCTCGATCTTTGAACTGTCAAGCTCAAATGCTTTTGCAAAATATTTCTCTGCTTCATCTATCATATTTGCTAGAAGAAACAACCTACCGATTTGGTAATATGGTTCTGGATATTCTGGATCAATTTTCAAAGCGTTGTAATATGCATGTGCTGCTTCCTGATATTTACCAAGTTGTTCATACGTCATCCCTGCGCCAATCCATAGGCTTGGATTATTCTCGTCTAATTTTATCGCCATCATATAACTTGATAAAGCTTCGCTAAATTTTCCGATTTCGTATTCAACTTCTGCTTTTGCTTCCCACAGATCTGAGACCTTGGGGTTAAAATTAACAGCAATTGTGTAATCGGCGAGAGCTCTTTTATAGTTTCCAATGGCTTCATAACAGTTCCCACGTGCGTAATAGGCAAAATAATTTTCTGGGCTCAATTTTATCAGCTGATTATAGTATTTGATTGCCTCTCGATATTGTCCAAGTTTTGCTTTTATATTTCCGATATAAAAGAGTGCTACTTCTGAATTTTCTTGATAGTTTAGGAGTTGTTTGAAAACCTCATAGGAGTCTGCATATCGATTGATCTTAAACAAAAGTTCGCCTTTTAATTCTAAAGCGTTTATAAAGTCTTCCTTTATCACAAGAGCCATATCCAAACTTTCGATGGCTTTTATGATTTGATTTTTCTTTGCGAGGGCATGGCCTTTTTTATACCATAACTCGTAATTATAAGGGTCTATTTCAAGCAATTTTTCGAGCGTTTCAATTAAACTGTCATAATCTCCCATTTTCTCGTAGCAGTTTGCGAGTTTTATAAAGTCTTCTTTGTTATTTTGTCCCATTTCTATTATTTGCTTCAGAATCTCTGCGGATTGGCTATATTTACCTGTTTTCTCGAGCAATTCTGCCTTGATTCGAGCTAAATCAACATTTCCTGGTTGGAGTTCGATCGCCCTTTCTATACATTCGAGCGCTTCTTCGAGCTGATCCATATTTTCAAATGTTATCGCCATATTTGCCCAGGCTTCGGGTTCATTTGGGTTTAGCATAAGGGCCTTATGGAAGGAAATCAAGGCTTTTTCATATTCTGACATATTATTTAAAATCACTCCGCGTCTTACCCAATAATCCGACAAGTAGGGGAAAAGAGATATAAGCTTTTGAACGTGATAGAGAGCCTTTTCATAATTACCCGAAATCATATAAAGTTCAATAAGTTCCTCGACAATTTCGGTATTCACATAGGCACCTTCAGAGTTCCTAAGGAGTTCCTCGTATTGCTTTATTTTATCTTCAATTTTTTCTTTTTCCGGGTATTCTTCGAATTCGTCTCTGTCTTCAAAGTCCCTATAGTCCATCCTTTTTCCTCAGAATTTTTTTACCGGTCTAAAAATTAAAGTAAACAAAAATTTCAAATCAAGCAAATATAAATAAGCGGGCTTTTAAGCCCGCTTTTGGGTTTAATCATGCAAGGATTCCAGATACCTTACCGCATCAAGCGCAGCCATACAGCCCATCCCAGCAGCGGTTACAGCCTGACGGTATACTTTATCCGCCACATCTCCAGCTGCAAATACCCCAGGAACGCTTGTTTGGGTTGAGCCAGGCTTTGTGATTATATATCCGACTTCGTCCATTTCTATTTGACCTTTGAAAATTTCAGTGTTGGGCTGGTGTCCAATCGCTACAAACAAACCATCACACTTATAATCCATTGTTTCTCCGGTTACAACATTTCTTAATCTGACGCCCGTTACTTTTCTTTGCTCCACATCGTAGACCTCTTCGACAACGGAGTTCCAGATGAAAGTTATTTTCGGGTTTTTCATCGCCCGTTCCTGCATTATCTTAGATGCTCTTAGCTTATCTCTTCTATGAACTATGGTTACCTTACTTGCATATCTTGTCAGGAAAAGTGCTTCTTCCATCGCTGTGTCTCCGCCTCCAATCACGACGACTTCTTTATCTTTGAAAAAGAAGCCATCACAAGTAGCGCATGCGGAGACGCCGAACCCACGTAATTTTTGTTCTGATTCAAGTCCAAGCCATTTTGCAGAAGCACCTGTTGCGATAATTACAGCGTCAGCGGTATAAGAGTTTTCATCAGCCCAAATTTTAAATGGTCTTGTAGAAAAATCAACCTTTGTCACATCAAGCATCTCAAGTTTAGCTCCAAATCTTTCCGCTTGTTCACGCATTAATTGCATAAGTTCGGGTCCTTGAATTCCCTTCGGAAATCCCGGGAAGTTCTCAACCTCGGTTGTAAGCATAAGTTGACCGCCGGGTTGTGACCCTTCAAATACAAGTGGATCAAGCCAGGCACGTGCGGTATAAATTGCAGCTGTTAGTCCGGCAGGTCCAGAGCCAATGATTACGACTTTTCTGTGTTCAATTTGTTGCATTTTTCATCGCTCTATTTTGTTTGACATATTACTTATTTGAATAATAACGCACAACTTGAGTTTATTTATCATTTGCGGTATCTTCAAGTGTATCCTCAGTCATAAGCACAAGGCTAATTAACCATACAATATTGGGGATGAAGATAATTAAAAATGCAGATATACCACCTTTCAGCCCCATGATGATAGCAAGTATAAGGACATAACAAGTATAAGGACATAAGTCAATAAAATTATCCATAATATCTTTTTCATTGCCTTCCGCTAACTTCTGTTTTTTAAAATTGGTATTCCAACTCAAATGAAAGTATTGCCCATATGGCTGTTATGATAAGAGCCGAAAAAACCAACAAGTAATCCAATCATCCACTTTATAAGCTCCCTTTTATCCTTTTCCATCTTCGTAAATATCTCTGTTTTGTTTCTTTCTGTCTTTTCATATAACTCTGTTACCTTAAGTTTTGCAAGTATTTCGGCCTCATCTCTCTCCGTCTTTTCATAAAGTTGATCAAGCCTTTGCAAGATAAGAGCAAGCCTCTCCTTTAAAACATCATCATAAAGATTCTCAAGCCTTGCTATCCTAATCCTCAATGGTTGGCATTTAATTATAAGTTTTTATCTCTTTTAAATTTGTTGCATAAATCGATTTAACATATCAAAATATAAAATTTTTATCTTTCAAACTCAATAACATCATTTTGTTGGCAAACTTTAATAGAAAGGTTTAAATTTTCGATCGCATTTCTCACATTTCTCATAAAACCTTTGAATTTTGTTCTTTTGATCGGGCTTTGCTTGTAAAGTATTCTAAACTCGTCTTCACTCAGCTTTGCAAGTTCAGTTAGATCTGGGTTGATGTTATAATCAAACGCTTTCAAATCGTCAAGAGTTGTTTCCTTTTGAAATTTTAAGTTCCATGGACAAACCTCTTGACATATATCGCAACCGAAGATTAAATTATCAAAATTTCTCTTTAAATCATTTGGAAAATTTTCGCCTTTAAATTCGACCGTCCAATATGAAATACATTTGTTTGAATCCAAAACATATGGTTCAACTATTGCATTTGTTGGGCAAGCATCGATGCATCTTGTGCATTTTCCGCAGTAATCCGCCATTGGTTCGTCATATTCAAGTTCTAAATCACATATGATCTCGCCGAGGAACACCCACGAGCCAAATTCCTTCGTTATCAAATTTGTATGCTTTCCGATCCAACCGATTCCTGCTCTAACAGCCCAAACTTTTTCCATAACAGGTCCTGTGTCAACATAAATTTTCGCTTTTACATCGGGAGCAAAATCGCGTATTAAATTGAGAAGTTCTTCAAGTTTTGATTTCAAAATTATGTGATAATCTTTGCCAAGCGAGTAAATAGAAATTTTACCTTGCTTATTTCTTGATTTTGGGATTTTTTGAAAGTAGTTTAAAGCGACGCAAATAATAGATTTTGCTTCGGGCAGGATTTCTTGTGGGTTTATCCTTTTTTCGAATGTTCGCTCAAGCCAAAACATATCTGCGTGAAACCCTCTGGTGAGCCATTGGGAAAGTTTGACAGCTTCATCAGTGAGTTTTTCAATCTTTGCAATTCCAACTTTTGAGAATCCAATTTCAAGGGCCTTTTGCTTTATTTTTTGTGTAAAATCAAATTTGTTCATCCTCAAGTTTAATCCATATTTCATCATTTCTGATTTCAACTTCAAAACATTTCAATTTACCCGAACCGTAAACAGGTTTCCCGGTTTTTATCTCGAACGTCCATCCATGCATAGGGCAAACTATATTTTCACCTTCAATTATTGCTTCCGTGTGGTTGACAATGTGCGTGTGTTGATGCGGGCAAATGTTCGAGAGAGCAAAGAATTTTGAGTCTAAATTTATAAGAGCGATTTCAAGATCATCTATTTTAAATGATTTTGCTTTTCCTTGCTTTATGTCCGAAATTTTGCAAAGTTTAATAAATCGTGACATCAATCCATGCTTTTTTGATAAAATTTAAGCCTAATTCTGAAAAGAGAAAAATTTTGCATAATTTTGAATAAATAAAGGAACTTGATACTTATGTGGCTAAAATCTGGTTTTGAAATAGACTTTGAAAGGATAAAAAATTTCCATTCCTCTGGCGGAAGTGCTTTTGAAACAACGCGGATGTTGACGCAGTTGCTTGATTCTTTTATAATGTCCATTTCAAATTCACTTCCTTCCCAATGTGGTTATGCTTTGGTTGCAACCGGCGGGTATGGTCGAGTTGAACTTTGCCCTAAATCAGATATCGATATAATGTTTCTAGTTGAGTCAAAAGATAAAAATTTTGAAGCCCTCGCTTCTGGATTTTTTCAAAGTTTGTGGGATAAGGGATTGAATGTAGGGCATAGCTTCAGAACCATTGATGAATGTCTTGAGCTTTTTGATTCAGATATTGAATCTTGGGCGTCGATACTTGAATCAAGATTTATTTGTGGGGATAAGACATTATTTGAGTTTTTCGCTGAATCCATAAAAGGAATTGCCCTTAGTAAAAATTCTGAAAGGTTTATGCGTGAGGTTATTGGTGGCAGTAAATTGAGACATCAAAAGTATGGAAATTCAATAAAACTTCTTGAACCAAACATTAAAAAAAGTGCTGGGGGTCTAAGGGATCTTCATACTCTGCTCTGGATCTTAAAGAACATCGACCCGGACTTTTGGGAGTTGAAAGATGATAGTTCTGCTTGTAAAAATATGCTTGAGCTGATGGCAGATAAAAAGATGATATCGGAAGAACAACTTTTTTCTGTTCTCGATGCCTTTGAATTTATGCTTAAAACAAGAATTGAACTTCATCTAATTTGTGAAGGTGTAACTGATGTCCTTAATTTCAACCTTCAAGAGAAGGTCGCCACTGGGCTTGGATATAGCGATGAAGACGGCAGAAAGGCGGTTGAAATTTTTATGCGAGATTACTATTTGAAAGCGAGAAAGATTTTTACTTTAAATAAAACTTTCATTACAAAATTTGAAAGTAGATTTAAAGCCGAAGGTTTCAAAACCATCGAAAAATTGGACGAAAAATTTTCGATCGTCGACGGTCACAAGATTATTCTTAACTCGAAAGAAAAAACTCTCACCCCGATTGAAGTTTTCACCGCTTTCTTACATAAATCTAAAACTGGTGCAGGTTTTAGTGAGGATTTGGAGCAAGTTATACTTGACAGCGCTGAAAAATTTAACTTTGCAAATGCAAGGGAAGTTGATAAGATTTTCATTGAGATTTTAAATTCGGAAGGTAACACTGCTTCGACATTTGAATCGATGAACGAATTAGGTGTATTGGGGAAATATATACCTGAATTCGGTGCTTTGGCAGGGCTTTTTCAGCATAGCGTTTACCATTACTATACAGTTGATGAGCACACGTTGAAAGCGATGAAAAACGTTGAGTCTCTTTATAGTGAGAACTCAAGGCTTGGTTATGTATTCAGAAATTTGCGCAGGAAAGATATACTTTATCTTGCTATATTGTTCCATGATTCTGGGAAAGCAATTAAGGTAGAAAGTCACAACAAAATTGGAGCTGAACTCGCAAAAAATTTCTTGGAACGGATAAATTACGATGCAATTGATGATGTCTGTTTTCTTGTTGAAAATCATCTTCTAATGGAGCAAGTTGCGTTTCGAAGAAATTTTTATGAGCCAGAAACATTGCTTTCATTCGCATCGAATTTTGAAAGAGGGGAACAAATTGATATGCTTTATGTTCTAACCTATGCGGATCTTTCCGCTGTAAATCCAAAGATGTGGACAAGTTGGAAAGCACAGCTTCTCGAGGAGCTTTATCTACTTGCTAAACCTAGCATCGAGAATAAGATGACGCTCGATGAGATTTATGAATTGCTTGAGGAAAGTTCTTCAAAAAGGATCGAGGCTGTGATATCTTCTCTTTCTGAGAAAATGGCTCGGGATGTTGTTGAAAATCATTTTGAAAATTTAATCGGGGATGATTCTTACTTTGCTGTTTTCACCGATTCAGAGATAAGAGAGCATATAAGAAAAATTGTTGAGGCTGAGGATAAAAAAGTTGATGTTATTTTTTCAAACAAGGATGGTTACACAGAGATAACTGTTATCACCAGAGACGCTCCTTTTGTCCTTGCCAGCATTTGTGGTGTCTTTTCAGCAAACGATGCAAATATATTTGATGCAAAAATTTTTACGCGAAAGGATGGGATTGTGATCGATAAATTTAGGGTTTTCGATTATATCTCAGGGTCTGAGCTTTCGATGGAGCAGTGTAGAAAGATAGAGCGTGATTTAAACGATGTGTTTAATGGTTTGATAAACCTTGATGAACTTTTTGAAAAACATAGAAGAAAATGGAAGAGAAAAGTTGAAAGGACGAAAAAAGATGTGAAGATCGCGGTTGAATTTGAGGATTCAAAAGATTATACTGTTATAGATGTCTTCGCACCTGATTCGCTTGGGTTTCTTTATAAAGTTTCTAGGAGGATGTCGGAACTTGGCTTGAACATATATTTTGCGAAGATAGCCACGCGGGTAGATGGCATCGTTGACTCTTTCTACGTGCTTGATTTGAATGGGAATAAAATTAACGATGATAATTTTAGGGAAAAAATAAGAAGCGAAATTTTAAATGTGATTTACGAACTTAACAATTTAAAACTAACTTCAGAATGAAAAATGAAGTTAAAACTTATCCAAATGATAGAAGAGGAACTCACAAAACCAAAACAACTCACTGATCAAGTCCTAAGTTACATTGCCTCTCGTTATTCTTATACGCTTGACCAGATCGATAAATTCTTCGAGGAGGAAATTTCAAAACTCGAGGATTATGAGCTCGCTCTTTTGTTTTCGCCGATTTTTACGCCGAAAGTTTCAGATAAGGCAGTTTTCTCAAAAATCCTTGATGACGTTGAGATAACAAGCGAGGATGTCGATGAGATCATAGAACATCTCAAAAAGAAAATTTTGACTGCGAGTTTTTACATATCTCTGAAAAGGAAAAACGAGATGATTGAGAAAAAATTCACTGTGCCATTGAACCATTTCAATCTTGAAAGACATGTCAGATTGTTATATCTCGATTGTCAACCTTCGAAACAACTTTCGCGTGCAGTTGGCGTTGTCTTTCAAAATGAGAGCGATAAAATTAAGGCGATTTTAAGGGATAGATTTTGGAAGGAGGGATGGCGTGAGGAATTTCTTAAAGCTTATCTTGTTTACATTGCGGGTCAAAGCGAAATTTCGGTCGAGAAATTTGAACTACTTTTGAAAATTTTGCACAGTAATCCAACTGCTTCGGATATTTATGAAATTCATGATTTGCTCTCGGATTTGATTCAATGGACGCAATCGCAAGTAGACATGTTAAAAGCCGGAGGCAGAAGATTTTTCAATGAGATGATAGAGCAAACATATAAATTTGAAGGGGGAGATAAAAGGATTCAAAAGGAAGAAGAGTTAAAGCGAGAGGAGATGGAACTTAGATATTACATTGAATTGAAGAATGAGATTGGATATATCATTGAAAAGATGAGAGAACTTTTGCCAATAAACAATGCAAAGAGGATGGCAAGGATTTAAAAACAAAGTTCTTTCTGAAGTCAGACATTCACGAATGGCAATAAAAGTTTGGAAGCGAACCCGTGATTAAGGGAGGTGTATTGAAGCAGGGCCTGATAATTAGGCATTTAATTTTGCCAGACGATGTCACTGGAAGTAAAGAATCTTTAGAATAGATCGCCAAAAAGCTTGGCACCGATGTTACTTTAAGCATAATGTCACAGTATTATCCGACAGATAAAGCGTTTAATTATCCATTGATATCAACTGAGATAATGTTTAGTGAATATATTACGGTTTCGAATTTATTGGAGCAATTCGGATTTGAAAATGGTTGATTTCAAGATTTTGAAGAATCCCTGGAATTTTACCAACCAGATTTTCCAAATGGAGAGGAGCCTTTCAAGGATAGGTTAAAGCTTAGGACTACGACAGGTTGAAACGAGTTCGGCAAAATCTTTGTTGTAGTAATTTGAAGGCTTTTTAAACATTGACTTAATCTAAAATTAAATTAGGAGAATCACAAATGAAGATAAATCAGCTATCCTGGATGATCGGAGGTCCACAAGGAAGCGGGGTTGATTCAGGGGCAAATATCTTTTCAAGAGCATGTGCCTATGGTGGGCTTTACGTATTTGGAAAGAGAGAATATCATTCGAATATAAAAGGTGAGCACAGCAATTATGTCGTAAGGATTGATTCTAAACCGATTCGATCTCATCTTGATGGGGTAGATGTTCTTGTCACTTTTGATCCGGAGACACTTTTTAGGCATATACATAAGGTTGTTCCAGGTGGTGTGGTAATTTATGATGTTACTCAGGAAAATATCACAATTGATAAGATTCCTACGATTGATAAAACGGCAAATAGAAGGATAAAATCTTTTCTTGCCGAGAACGGCGTTGGTTTTAGTGTAAAAGATGTTGTTGATTACGCCTCGAAAAATGGAATTTTGGTTTATGGGGTTCCTTATGTTAAGTTGCTCGAGGGTCTGGCTGAGAAACTTGGTAATCCACAGATTGCAAGGATGGATGTTATGATAAATGTTATGGCGGTTGCAACTTCGCTTGCATTGCTTCAGTATGATTTTAATCTTGTGCAGGAAGCGATAAAATATATTTTTAAAGCGAAGAAAAAAGTCGCGGATTTAAACGTTGAATCAGCGAGGTTTGTTTACGAATATGTCCTTTCAAATTTTGAGAAGACAGATTATAAACTTGAACCAATTCGTAGAAATGATGTTGGGTTAATAATTCTTCAAGGTTATCAAGCCTCTGCGCTTGGTAAGATCGCTGGTGGTTGTAGATTTCAGACTTATTATCCGATAACGCCTGCTTCTGATGAGAGCGTTTATCTTGAGGACAACGCTGTTTTTGACATAATAGATGGGAATAATGAGAATAGCAAAGGTTCGATCGTTGTAGTTCAAACCGAGGATGAAATTTCTGCTATCACTATGGCAATTGGAGCTGGGCTTGCTGGTGTGAGGGCCTCGACGGCAACATCTGGACCTGGTTTCTCACTTATGGCGGAAGGGCTTGGATGGGCAGGAATGAATGAGGTTCCAGTTGTCGTGACACTTTATCAGAGGGGCGGACCCTCAACAGGACTTCCAACAAGACATGGTCAAGAAGATTTACTTTTTGCTGTTTACGCTGGTCATGGTGAATTCCCAAGAATCGTCTATGCATCGGGTGACATAGAGGAGATATTTTATGATGTAGCAAAAGTCTTTAACTTCGCAGAAAGATATCAAACGCCAGTTATCCATATAATTGACAAAGCAATGGCTAATTCGATCGCAACAGTTAAAAAATTTGATGTTTCAAAGGTGAAAATAGACAGGGGTGAGCTTGTCGAAGTTTGGAATGGTGAAGTTTATAAAAGATTTAAGTTCACTGAAACAGGTGTTTCACCAAGGATTAAACTTGGAACAGAGAACGCAATCTTTTGGAACACTGGTGATGAGCATGATGAACTTGGGCATATAACTGAGGATCATGAGGTTAGAACAATGATGGTTGATAAAAGGATGAGAAAACTGGAACTTGCACTTGAGGAAATAGACGATGAGGATAAAGCTTTAGTTTATGGTGATGAGGATGCGGAATATGTTGTTTTAAGTTGGGGTTCAACGAAAGGAGCGATACTTGATGCGATGGAGAAGTTAAGAGGTGAGGGATACAAATTAAAATTTGTTCAAGTTAAACTTCTTCATCCATTCCCGAAGGAGCGGGTTAAAAGCCTTATAGGGGATGCGAAATTTTTAATCGATGTTGAGCATAACAAAACTGCGCAATTTGGATCAATTGTAAAACGCGAGATTTTGAGGGACATAGATTTTTATATATTGAAGTATAACGGAAGACCTATGTCTTTAAGTGAGGTTTATTCAGCTTTGAAATCCATACTCGAAAATAACGCAAACAAAATACAGGTGTTGAACCATGGCGATTAAAATAGATGAAACTAAAAAGTTAACGCTTGAGGATTACAAAACAGATGTCCACAACGATTGGTGTCCCGGATGTGGTGATTTTGGGATACTTCAATCGGTGCAGATAGCTTTGTTTGAGCTTGGAATTCCAAGACATAAAGCGGTTGTGTTTTCCGGGATAGGTTGTTCTGGTAAAACGCCTCATTATGTAAATGTCTACGGAATTCACACGCTCCATGGCAGAGCTGTTCCATTTGCAATAGGGGCTAAACTTGCAAATCCAGATCTAAATGTTGTAGTTGTTGGTGGGGATGGCGATGGGCTTGGAATTGGTGTTGGGCATTTCGTTAGCACAGGTCGAAGAAATGTTAATTTGACTTATATTGTTTTCAATAATGCTGTTTACGGATTGACCAAGGGGCAGGCATCCCCGACTTTGAAACTCGGCGTTAAAACGAAGTCCCTTCCAAAGCCAAATATAAACGACGCTGTCAATCCAATTGCTCTTGCGCTCGTTTCTGGTTATACCTTCATTGCCAGAGGTTACGCGTACGATGTTAAACACCTGAAGGAGATAATAAAAGAGGCAATTCTTCATAAAGGTCTTGCTTTTATTGATGTTCTTCAGCCATGCCCAACATATAACGATATAAATACAAAGGATTGGTACTCCGGCAAGGATAGAATTGACCCAAAAACAGGTAAGCCGATGCCACGGATTTATAAACTCGATGACGTTGGATATGATCCATATGTTCATAATCCAGATGATGTTGAAGAATTGAACAGTAAGTGGATTCAAGTTGTGGAAAAATCGCTTGAGTGGGATGATAGAATTCCAATTGGGATATTTTATATCAATGAGCATGTCTTAAGTTATGAGGAGAGGATATCGGGTGTGATTTCTGATTATTTTGTCAATCCGCCGACATCGCAGAAGATTTCGCTTAAAGATGGAAGGACTAATGTTAATCTCGAACGATTGCTTGTTGAATTTTCAACTCGTATAACCTAAAAGTTATAGCCCTCCCGAGTTTGGGAGGGTTTTTTATTTTAGTGTGTAGATGTGGATTTGTTTTTTTGGGTTGCAATCGTTATATTTTAAATATAGAAAAACAAAATTTTCGGGCTTGTTTAGGAGTTGAGCCAAGAGATAAAAAAATCACATCTTCGAACCTATATAAATTTTAGGTTTTCTAAAGAAGGTGCACTCGTTGGGGTGCACTTTTTTTATTATTAAAATAAAGATCGAGGTATGGAATTGAAGAAGAAATTAGTTGCGCTCTATAAGCTTCAGATAATTGACAGCAAACTCGCTGAGATCGCGGGGAGACGAGGTGATCTGCCGGTTGAAATTGATTCGCTAAGTGAGGAGGTTGAAAAGTTAGAAGAGGACCTGCAACGATCAAAAGATACGCTTAAAAACGTAATTGAGGCAATTGATAGCATTGATTCCGATGTTAGCATGCTTAAGGAAAACATAAAAAAATGGAAAAAACAGTTAACGCAGGTAAAATCAAACCGTGAATATGATGCCCTTCAGAAACAGATAAGCGATGCAAACGAAAGGCTTGACGAGCTTGCGGATAGAAGATCGCAACTTGTTAAACAACAAGGAGAGATCGAAGAGATAATAAAAGAGTATGAGAAAGAGTTAAAAAAGCTTCGTGAGGAGCTTGAACAAAAACAGGCTGAGCTTGAGGAAATTGACAGTGAGATAAAAGGTGAGGAGCAAAAGCTTTTGAAGGTGAGGGGAAAATATGTTAAAGATGTTGATCCAATGCTTTTGAAGCGATACGAGAGAGTTAGAGATGCTCTTGGAGCGCATGCTGTTGTCCCAGTTAGCAATAATAATTGTGGCGGTTGTGGAGCCAAGGTTCCATCTCAGCGAGTTCTTGAAATATGGCAAAATAATAAGATTTATACTTGTGAATCTTGCGGTAGGATTTTGATTTCTGATGTTGTTTACAAAGAAGCTCTTGAAAGTGTAAAGTAAGCCGGTTGTGGGTCGGGCAGTTGCTCTTCAGCGCTTTATGAGGCGTTGGAGAGAGGAAAGTCCAAACTCCTTAGGGCAGTAAGTCCCGGGCAACCGGGAATTCCAGTGGCCAAATCTGCTGGAAATGGAAAGTGCCACAGAAAAAATACCGCCTCGACTTTTTAAGTCGAGGTAAGGGTGAAAAGGTGGGGTAAGAGCCCACCGTCCCGATAGCGATATCGGGAGCATGGTAAACCCCTTACGGAGCAAGGCCAAATAGGAGAGGACTCCTGTTCTAAGGAAAAGAACGGGACCGAGGTTGCCCGCCTCGGCTCTGCTTAAGTAGAGGACTCTCGGGTGGGCCGCAAAGAGAAATAACTGCCTCTCCCGATTCGGGAAAGACAGAATTTGGCTTATAGACCCGCAACTGGTGTTTTAAAAATAAATCCAACGGTGACAAATTGAAAAATAAATGGAAAATAGCTGAAATTAAAGAGCCTGAAAAAGTTCTTCAACTATCAAATGAGGCTAAAATACCAAAGCTGATCGCTAAAGTTTTAGTTTCAAGGGGAATAGATACGAAAGAAAAGATGGAAAAATTTTTCAATCCAAGTTTGACCAAGCTTTATGACCCATTTTTAATGGAAGATATGGAAAAAGCGGTTGATAGAATTCACAAAGCTTTTTTGAATAAAGAAAAGATCTCGATTTATGGAGATTATGATGTTGATGGGACAACCGGAGCATCGATGCTTTATCTGTTTTTCAAGGAACTTGGGGCAAATGTTGAAGTTTATATTCCAGATAGATTTAAAGAAGGTTATGGTATTTCAAAACTTGGAATCGATAGGGCTTATCAAAAGGGTGCTTCTGTGATGATAGCTGTTGATTGTGGTATAACTGCAATAAACGAAGTTAAATATGCTAAGGCGTATGGAATTGATGTGATAATTTGCGATCATCATGAACCCGGTGATCAAATTCCGGAGGCTTATGCAGTGCTTGACCCTTTAAAAGAAACCTGTCCATACCCTTTTAAATATCTTTCTGGTTGTGGTGTTGCTTTCAAATTCATACAGGCTTTACAGAAAAAACTTCAAGTTGACATCGATCCGTTTCAATATCTTGATTATGTTGCGGTTGCTGCATCAGCAGATATAGTTCCGCTTATCGATGAGAACAGGGTTCTTGTTAAGCATGGGCTTGAGCTTTTAAATTCGACAAATCCGCGCGTTTCTTTCCTTGCCCTTCTTGAGAAAGCAGGTTTGAGAAATAAAAAAATTAACACCTGGCATATTGGATTTATAATCGCCCCAAGGATAAACGCTGTCGGAAGGCTTGGTGATGCAACAAGAGCAGTTGAATTTTTGATAAGCAATGATTATAGCTCCGCATCTATGTGGGCGGAAGAACTCCATAGAGAAAATGAGAAAAGACAATCTTTGGATAGGAAGGCTTTTGAGGAAGCGGTTGACATGATTGAAAGTAACGGGATTAAGGATAAAGTTTTCGTGCTTTACAATGAAAATTGGCATCAAGGTGTAATTGGGATAGTTGCTTCAAAAATAGTTGAAAGATATTATAGACCTACAATCCTTTTGACCTCAGCTGAAGGTGTTTTGAAAGGTTCGGCCCGGAGTATACCTAACTTTGATATTTATAAGGCCTTGAAAAAATGTGAAGATACATTGCTTCAATTCGGTGGACATAAGCATGCAGCGGGAATGGTGTTGCACCCGGAAAAACTTGAGGATTTTAGGGTGGCTATAAATAAATTTGCTGATGAGATAATCACAGATGATATGCTAATTCGAGAGATAAATATCGATGCGAGCGTTGATATGAAAGAAGTTGTGGAGTCGATTTATGAATACTGGAAGCTGTTGAAAAATTTTGAGCCCTATGGACCCGGTAATCCCGAGCCTATTTTCCTTGCGGTTGATGTCCCGATTTCAGATGTAAAAATTTTTGGAAACAATCATTTGAAATTTAAAGTTAAATCAAATGGAATAGTTATCGATGCGGTCGCTTATGGACTTAGTGAGCTTTATAGTGAGGTGGTGAATAAGGATAAAATTAGCATCGTTTTTACTTTCGATGAGGGGATTTGGAACGGTCAGCAAGTAATCCAGTTCAAGGTTAAAGATTTAAAGTAAAACAATAGGAGGTGTAAAATTATGTCAGGACATTCGAAGTGGCATCAAATAAGACACAAAAAAGCGGTAATTGATGCTAAGAAAGGTAAACTTTTTACGAAGCTTATAAGAGAGATAACGGTTGCAGCTAAACAAGGTGGTGGAAATCCTGATACAAATCCAAGATTAAGAATTGCGATTCAAAACGCAAAAGCTGCAAATATGCCGTGGGAAAATATTGAGAAGGCGATTAAAAGAGGTACTGGTGAACTCCCTGGCATAGCTTATGAGGAGGTCGTTTATGAGGGTTATGGCCCGGGAGGCGTTGCCCTTTATATTGAATCAACGACGGATAATAAGAACAGAACGGTTGCGGAGATTAGAAATATCTTAAATAGGCACAATGGAAGCCTTGGTGAAGCTGGCTCCGTTGCGTGGATTTTCGAAAGAAAAGGAGTTATACAAATTCCAAAAGAATATGATGAAGACGTTGTACTTGGAATTATCCTTGATGCTGGGGCTGAGGATTTGAAATCTTACGATACTTTCTTTGAGGTTATCACCTCTCCCGAGGACCTTGAAAAAGTCCGCGAGGCTTTGGAGAAGAACAACATTAAGTACGATGAAGCTAAGGTTAGGATGGTTCCGAAGACAACTGTTAAAGTTGAGGGTAAAGATGCTCAGTTGCTTTTAAAACTCCTTGAAGCTCTTGAAGACCATGACGATGTTCAAAATGTTTATGGGAATTTCGAAATGGACGATTCAGTCCTTGCGGAGTACAGTAAACAGATGGGAGTTTAATTTTAAATCATTTCTTTGGTGAGGTTAAATGATAGTCCTTGGAGTAGACCCGGGAAGTAACATTACGGGATATGGCTTGGTTGCGGTTAAATCAGATTCAGATGAACTAATTCCGATTGATTACGGCGTGATAAAACTTGATGAGCAGGAGGCATTTCATGTCAGACTGAAGAAGATATATGACAGGATAAGCGAGATAATAAATTTACATCGTCCAACTGAGCTCGCGATAGAGACAGCTTTTTATGGTAAAAATTTTCAATCCGCTTTCAAAATCGGTCATGTTCGCGGTGTTGTTATACTTTCTGCTGTTAATTCAGGTATTTCGGTTTTTGAGTATACCCCACGCGAAGTTAAAAAAGCAGTTGCAGGTAGAGGTAATGCAACAAAGGAACAAGTGCAATTTATGGTCAGAGCGATTCTCGGGCTAAAGATCATTCCTGAGTTTTATGATGTTTCTGATGCGTTGGCTATAGCGATTTGCCATATAAATCGAACAATTGTTCCGGAGCGAGTTAGATATAGAGATTGGAAGGCGTTTTTAAAAGCACATCCTGAATTTTTATCTTCCGACGATTTGATATTAAAGTCAAAACGAAAATGATCTTTGCGCTTGAAGGGAAAGTCGTTAGCAAATCTCCTACAGAGGTTGTTCTTGATGTTGGAGGTGTTTATTATGTTGTCAATATACCAGTGACCGTTTATGATAAAATTGGAGATGTTGGCTTTATTTCAAAACTTTACACTTATCTTGTTATAAGAGAAGAGGAGATGATGTTATATGGTTTTTCGGGCGTTGAAGAGAGGGAGTTTTTTAAAATGTTGATTTCTGTCTCTGGCATCGGACCAAAGATGGCGCAGGCGATAATGTCGGGGATGAGTGTTGAGGAACTTAAAGATTCAATTATGCAAGGAGATATATCAGCACTTACTTCGATCCCAGGCGTTGGGAGAAAAACAGCAGAGAGGGTTGTGGTTGAACTTCGCGATAAACTTGTGAAAATTGAATTCGCAGGGAAAAGAGTTGAATTTATCTCAAGCGATCAAGTTGAGGTTCGAAACGAAGCATTGCTTGCTTTAATTTCGCTTGGCTTCACGCGTCAATCCGCTGAGAAAGCAATTCGACTTGCATTGAAGGAGAATGAGAAAAGAGAATTTACGGTTGAGGAACTTGTAAAACTTGCGTTAAGATATGTAACTTCAAGATAAATTGGGAAATAGAAAATGAAAAAACTTCTTCTGTCAATTTTTCTTTTGAATATTGCAGTGGCTGGGGATTTGGATAAGTTTAAAATTAGAGAAGAGATAATATCTGGGAACCAGGGCAAAAAATCGCAAGCGGTTGCATTTGGGCTTTCGTTAATTGTCCCCGGGCTTGGACAGGCGTATTTGAATAGATTTGATGTCGGAAAATATTTCCTTGCCTCTGAGATCTCCTTTTGGCTTCTTTACTTTGGGATGAATGAATATGGAAGGTGGCTCAACGATGATGCAATAAATTTTGCAGTTCTTCATGCGGGGATCGATCGTTGGGGTAAGACTAACGATTTCTTTGCAGATATTGAGAATTTTAGAAGTGTTTATGATTACAACCTAAGAAAGTCAAGAAATCGAGAGTATGAGAAACTTTACGATGTGGAAAAATTTTATTGGTGGTGGGACAGTGACCAATCTCGACAAAGATATAAGGACATAAGGACAAAAAGTCGTGCGGTGAAATATTACGCTAAATTCGCAATTGTTTTTATAATCGCAAATCACCTCGCAAGCGCAATTGATGCTTTAATCCTTGCAAGAAAATTTAATCAAAACCTCGAACCTAAACTTGGCTTCATTCCATCTAATGGTGGAGTTAAATTCTACATCAATTTTACAATTCCGTAACCTATGAAGTCGAAGGAGGTTATCGAAGATATTGAAATAATTTACGAGGATGAAGACTTTGTCGTCCTGAACAAACCAGCTGGACTTTTAACCATTCCAGATAGATTTTCTAGGGCGATTCCAAATCTTTACGATATTTTAACAGAAAGATATGGTAAGATTTTTGTCGTTCATCGTCTTGATAAAGAAACAAGCGGTGTGATATGTTTTGCCAAAAATGAAGAATCTTATTCAGATTTGAGTGAAAAGTTTGAAGAGCATGATGTGAACAAGGTTTATCTCGCTTTGATAACTGGGCATTTGAGAAATAAAGAAGGAAGAATTGATATACCGATTTCTGAAAATTTAAAATATCCCGGCACGATGAAGATGGATTATGAAAGTGGCAAAAGGTCGATAACAGAATATAAAGTGCTGGGGGGTTTGAAAATTTTTCACTTCTTGAAGTTAGGCCTTTAACTGGTAGGATGCATCAGATAAGGGTTCATTTTAAAGCGATAGGTCATCCTCTTGCAATTGATCCAATTTATGGGAATAGACGAGAGATTTTTCTTTCTGAGATAAAGAAAAAATATAAACCCAAAGGGGGGGAAGTTGAAAAACCTTTGATGAGCAGGTTGACACTTCATGCTTTAAGGCTTGGATTTTTTCATTTCAGAAAGAAAGAATATGTTGAATTTGAAGCGAAGTTGCCGAAAGATTTTGAAAGTTTATTGAAACAGTTGAGAAAGTATAAGGGTTTGAAGGAGGTGGATTAATATTCTAGTGCATGATGGAGCGGTTTAAGATATATTCAAAATTTTTTGATTAAAAATAAGCAGTTTCATTGCGATACCATCGATGACGAGTAGAGTAATAAGTGGGGGTGGATTTAGGCATGAGAATTTTGCGGGGGTTAGGTTTAAAGAATAGGTTGAATATGTTTTTGAATTTCGAGCATTATTTTTTATATTATTTGTGCCACAACAAATAACAAAAAATATAACTAAATAAAAAAAACCACCTGGAGGTTAACATGGGGAACAAAAAAACGAACCTCGAATTTTTACCTCAACTACAAGGGTTACTTTCAAAAAAAGAATTTAAAAAACTAGAAAAAATTCCCTCACCTGAAGTTCGCAAATTTATCTACGACGCAATCACGCTCTGTAATCCAAAAGATGTTTTTATCTGCTCTGATACTGCTGATGAAATTGCTTACATCAAAAATATGGCGATAGTTTCTGGCGAAGAAAAAATGTTATTAACCCCAGGACATACTTATCATTTTGACGGTATAAATGATCAGGGTAGAGACAGAGAGGTGACAAAATTTTTGGTTCCCAAAGGGGATCAATTGCCTAAAGCCTTAAACCAAATTGATCGTGATGAAGGATTAAATGAGATCTTCTCTTTACTTAAAAATTCGATGGCTGGGAAGACAATGATAGTTAGGTTTCTTATTTTAGGTCCAGCGGGTTCAGTGTTCACAATACCTTGTATGGAATGTATAGATTCCTAGTATGTAGCTCATTCGGTAGATTTGTTATATCGCAAAGGATACCAAACCTTTTGTAAATTGACTGAGAGAAGTGAAATTTTCAAAACATTACATTCTGCGGGTGAATTAGACGAAAGGATGGTATCAAAAAATTTCGACAAGAAAAGAATTTATATTGATTACATCACTAATACTGTTTATAGCGTAAACACACAATATGCTGGCAATTCTGTAGGCTTTAAAAAATTAGCGTTACGTCTTGCTATAAGAAAAGCGCATAGGGAAGGATGGCTTGCGGAACATTTTATGTTAATGGCTGTTCATGGACCTAATGGAAGGAAAACGTATTTTGCAGGTGCATTTCCATCTGCTTGTGGTAAAACCTCTACCGCGATGTTACCTGGAGAAACAATTTTAGCAGATGATTTAGCATATGTAAGAATCATCAATGGGGAGTGTAGAGCAGTAAATGTAGAATGCGGTATTTTTGGTATAATCCAAGATATAAATCCGAATGACGATCCATTAATCTATGAGGTTTTAACCTTTCCGGGTGAAATTATATTTTCAAACATTTTGGTCAAAGACGGAAAACCTTGGTGGTTAGGTATGGGACAAGAGTTACCTAAAGAAGGAATTAATTTTAGTGGCTATTGGTATGAGGGGAAAACTGATGAAAAGGGCGAAAAAATTCCGCCTGCACACAAAAATGCAAGATATACTGTCTCATTAAAAGCATTAAAAAATTGTGACTCGGAACTTGAAAATCCTAACGGCGTGGTTTTAAGTGGTATAATGTTTGGTGGTAGAGATTACCGAGGTTATGTCCCTGTACAGCAAGGTTATGATCGGGCACATGGTGTTGTTGCTTATGGTGCTGCATTAGAGACAGAAACCACCTTTGCCATTGTTGAACAAGAGGGCAAGTATGAAATCAATATAATGAGCATACAAGATTTTGTTTCTATACCATTAAATGAATATGTAAAAAATTACCTTGAATTTGGCAAAAAATTAATAAAACCACCCCTTGTGTTCGGAGTTAATTATTTCTTACGCGATCTAAAAACAGGCGAGTACCTCAACTCAAGGCGTGATAAGCATGTCTGGGTAAAATGGATGGAATTAAGAGTTCATAAAGATGTTAAAGCAAGAAAAACCCCCACTGGTTTAATTCCTTTGTATGAAGACTTATTCCCGATTTTCAAAAGTTTGTTAAACAAGGATTATCAAAAAGAAGATTATATAAAACAGTTTACTATTCGTGTCCCCGAAAATTTAGCAAAGATTGAGCGAGTAAAGGAATTTTGGAAAAACCAAAACGGTCCACAAGAAGTTTTTGATATTTTAGAAGAACAAGAAAAACGACTTATTGAGGCAAGGGAAAAGTTCGGAGATTATATTTCACCGGAAAATTTTGAAATTGTGGAGTAAGTTGAAAGCATTCAAAATTTATATGTAGTCTCTTAATAATTTTTGCATATAGGAGTTAAATTAATCTTAAGGTGTAAAGTTTTTAGTTTTGTGTAAAAATGTTCTCGAAAGTTGCATGAAGCGAACAGAAATAATCCCATGGTATTTCCAACCCGAAATAGCAAAGGTTTATGAATCGTTTTACGAGGGAAAGTATAAAGAGGCGGATATACAGGAGAAAAATTTGTTAAAGTTTCTGCTTGAGCAAATAGATGGGGCGAATGAAATACTTGAAGTTGGGTGTGGAACCGGACATTTCACAAGGTGGCTACATTCACTTGGATATAAAGTTGTCGGTGCGGATATCTCACCAGTTATGCTTGGGGTAGCGAAGGGATTATGGGATGATGGGAAGTTTATCAATGCGAGGGCAGAGTTTTTACCATTTAAAGATAAGACTTTTGATGTCGTTGTTTATGTTGCATGTCTTGAATATATGCCTGACCTTGTCCGTGTATTTCGCGAGGCAGAAAGAATCGCTCGGCGTGGAATAATTATGGGACTTATGAATAGATGGAGTTTGCCAACAATAAGAAGAATTATTCAGGTAAAACTTGGTAAAAATCCGTATTATTACAATGCGAGATTTTATTCTTTGCCGATGATAAGAAGAAAACTTAAACAAGCCCTCGAAGGGAAAAAGTTTGAATTTCTCGATTGGCGTTGCGCTGTTTTCCCCAAAATTTTTGGTGTGAAAAAATTGTTGAAAATCCCATTAGGTGGTTCTTTTCTCGGTGTTGGAGTTAAGTTTAAATAAAATGGGTAAATAGTTATGAATGTTGATTTTCCAAAATTTGGCAAAGTTGGGAAGGCTTTTTTCGACAATATTATATATCCAAAACTTGGCGTAAGCAGAGATGAAGTTCTTGTAGGTCCAGGCTACGGTTGTGACAACGCGGTTATCAAGATAAACGATAAGCAGGTGATGATATTGACATCGGATCCACTTTCAATTATACCAGCCCTTGGATTTGAAGATTCAGCATGGCTTACTGTTCATCTTCTTGCTTCGGACCTTGCAACAAGCGGAATCCCTCCAATGTATGCTGTGCTTGATTTTAATCTTCCAGTTCAAATAACAAGGGAAGAATTTGAAATCTACTGGGATGCATTCCATAGAGAGTGTCAAAAGCTCGGGATTGCAATTGTTGGTGGGCACACGGGGAAATTTTTTGGAATTGATTATACAATCGTTGGTGGCGGAACATTTATTGCGATTGGTGATATAGATAAGTATCTTTCGTCAAACATGACAAAACCGGGCGATAGGATCGTAATAACAAAAGGTTCTGCGATCGCAACCACTGGGATACTGGCTCGCGTTTTTCCAGAGACGATCGAGAAAAATTTTGGCTCTAAGTTTTTGAAATCTGCTCAAGATTATTTTAGAAAATTTTCCGTTGTCAATGATGCCCTTACAGCTGTAAAAGTTGGAATTCGGGATGATGGTGTTTCAGCTATGCATGATGCCACTGAATGTGGAGTTTTAGGTGGAATTTATGAGATGGCTATTGCAAGTGGTTGTGGCGTCCGTGTTTTTAAAGATAAAATCCCTGTCTCAGAAGTAACGAAAAAAATTTGCGAACTTTTTGAAATCGACCCTTACATTTCACTTAGCGAGGGAACTTTGATAATCGCAGTTAAAGAGAACAAAATTTCGGAACTTATGAAAGTTCTCTCGGAAAATGGAATTGAATCTGCCGAGGTTGGATATTTCACTGAGCCTTCTTATGGGTTGTGGGTTGAAAATCCTGATGGAACGAAAGAGATTTTAAGTTATCCTGAATCAGATCCGTATTGGGGAGCTTATGTGAATGCGGTCAACAAAGGATGGAGGTAAAAATGAAAAAAATTAAAGGTGGATTATATTTCATCGTCGATATAACAAGCGTTGATAAACTCGGAATAGAAAAATTATGCGAAATTGTTGAGAAGGCGATTAAAGGGGGTGTCGATATAATTCAAATTTGGGCTGAAGAAGCAGATTGGAGACGAAATTTTGATGAATTATGTAATGTGAGCAAAAGGATAATTGAAATTTCGCATAAATACGAGGTCCCGGTTTTAGTCGCTAATGATGTTGGGCTTTGTTTGGCTGTTGGTGCAGATGGAGTTCATCTTGATGGTTATGAAATTCCGAAAACATCTGCTTTTGAAATAAAAAGAACTATCGGGGAAGATAAGATAGTCGGGGTCACTTGTGGGAATGATATTGGAAAAATTAAATGGGCAAAGGAGAACGGGGTTGATTATATCTCGTTTTGTTCGGTTTTTCCATCTGCTTCAGTTTCCTCATGTGAAATAGTTCCACTTGATATGATAAAAAGGGCGAAGGAAATTCTTGGTGATGATTTTCCAGTTTTTGCATCGGGCGGGATAACGATTGAAAATGTCGATGTAGTTTTATCCGCCGGAGTTGATGGAGTTGCTGTTATATCTGCAATTATGAGGGCAGATGACCCAGAAATAGTTAGTTCTGCTTTTAAGACGAAAATTAATGAAGTTGTTCGGTGAGAAAAGTTTATTGTGAAATTACTGGAAAAGAGTTGGAGCTTCCTGATAAATGTGAAAGGATTGTAAGTTTTAGCCCAGCGGTTACCGAAGCGCTTTTTGAAATGGGGCTTGGGGATTTTGTTGTCGGCGTAAGCGTCTATTGCGTCAGACCGAAAGAAGCAAGAAGTAAAACAATCGTTGGAAGTTATAACACTTTTAAAAAAGACAATTTGAAAGAATTAGACCCTGATATAATTTTCACGACAACAGGCTATCAACTTGAACTTATTAAAAATCTCAGCGAAAATTTTCGCGTTTACCCCGTCCGGCTTCCACCGTGCGTGGCAGAAATTATTTCAACAAGTTGTGAAGTTGGAATCGTAGCAGGATATTATCCCAACGCAAGGGGGTTGGAAAGAAATTTAACGGTTGAACTTAATAGGCTAATTTCAAATCTCTCGGATAAAAAGGATAAACCGAAAATATATGTTGAGATCGACCTTGGTGGACCTGTGACCTTTGGAGCGTATAGTTATATCACAGATGCGATCGAATTACTCGGTGGGAGCAATATCTTTGGCAATTATCCGGTTGAATGGCTCGTTCCTGATGATGAGGTTGTAAAGTCTTCAAACCCAGATATTATAGTTTATGAGCCAAAGATGTTTTCAAAAAATAGAGATAAGGGAAAGATTGTAAGTTTTTTCAAAGATAGATTTGGTGAGATCAAGGCAATAAGAGAAGAAAAAGTTTTCATTACGCCAGGAATTTACGATCTCATCGCTCATCATGGACCAAGTTTTATAAAAGAGTCGATGAGATGGTTAAAGGAGGTAATTGAAAACGTTTGAACTCTATTCAAGTCCCAATTCTTTTCTTAAAAATTTACCCGTATAAGATTTTGGATTTTGTGCAACTTCTTCCGGTGTTCCCTCCGCGACGATATACCCCCCTTCGTCTCCACCTTCTGGACCGAGGTCAATGATCCAATCAGCGACTTTAATAACCTCAAGGTTATGCTCTATGACGATGACAGTGTTTCCTTTATCGACAAGTTTGTTTAAGACGTTGATTAACATCTTTATATCTTCGAAATGAAGTCCCGTTGTAGGCTCATCAAGAATATAAAGTGTTTTTCCAGTTGCAACTTTTGAAAGTTCCGCAGAAAGTTTTACTCTTTGGGCTTCGCCACCTGAAAGGGTCGGCGCAGGTTGACCAAGCTTTATGTATCCAAGGCCGACATCGTAAAGAGTTTGAAGCTTTCTTTTTATGTTTGGAATGTCTTTAAAAAATTCGAGTGCTTCAGTGACGGTCATATTTAAGACATCACTTATCGACTTACCCTTGTATCTTATCTCGAGCGTTTCTTTATTGTATCTTTTACCTTTGCAGACATCGCATGTTACATAAACATCGGGCAAAAAATGCATTTCTATTTTTTTAACTCCCGAACCTTCACAAACGTCGCATCTTCCTCCTTTTACATTGAAACTGAATCTTCCGGGTTTATAACCTCTGAGACGAGATTCAGGAAGCTGTGCAAAAAGTTCTCTTATAAAAGTGAAAACACCAGTGTAAGTTGCTGGGTTTGAACGTGGTGTTCTACCGATAGGAGATTGATCTATTTCGATGACTTTGTCTATATGTTCAAGTCCTTCTATTGATTTGTAAGGAAGTGGTTCTTCAAATGAATTATAAAAATGTTTTGCAAGAATTCTATAAAGTGTTTCCCCAATCAATGTTGATTTTCCCGAGCCACTTACACCGGTTACGCAAATAAATTTCCCCAGCGGAAATTTAACATCGATGTTTTTGAGGTTGTTTCCCGATGCGCCCCTCAAGATAAGATACTTTCCATTTCCCTCTCTTCTTTTTTCTGGGACTTCAATTTTTCTTTTGCCCCTTAGATATTTCGCTGTTATTGAATTGTCGTCGAGTTCATGTGGTTTCCCAGTTGCGATCACATATCCGCCATTTTCACCTGCGCCCGGTCCAAGGTCGATTACAAAGTCTGCGTTTTCGATTGTTTCTTTGTCGTGTTCGACAACTATAACAGTATTTCCGAGGTCTCTTAAATTTTTTAATGATTGAATTAACCTTAGATTATCCCTTTGGTGTAGCCCAATACTTGGTTCGTCCAGAACGTAAAGAACCCCGGAAAGTTGAGAACCAATTTGAGTTGCAAGGCGTATTCTTTGAGATTCACCTCCTGAAAGAGTTCGCGCAGGTCTATCAAGGGTTAAGTAATCAAGCCCGACATCGAGCAGAAATTTTAACCTTGATTTTATCTCTTTGACGATTTGTCCTGCGATGAGCCACTCTCTTTCGGTTAGGTTTAGATTTTCAAAAAATTCATATGCTGATTTGATCGACATTGAAACGATATCATCGATTCCGGTTTTCTTCCCCATTTTTGCATCGATAAGTTTGACAGCAAGGGATGATTTTTTTAATCTTTTGCCATCGCATAATTTGCATGATTGACTGCTCATAAAGCTTTCAACCCATTGTCGAATTCCCTCAGAAGTCGTGTTGTTGTAAAGTTGTTTTAAATGGTTTATCACTCCTTCAAATTTATGCGAGTAAGTTGCAACATATCCATCTGAGTAAACATATTTGACAGGGAATTTTTCGTCGACAGCGCCGTAAAGTAAGATGTTGACTTGTTCTTTTGTGAGTTTTTTAATTGGTTTATTTAAATCGATATCATATCTTTTCGCAACAGATTTAAGAAGTGACCATTCCCATGTGTCGCGTTCTTTCCCGTATGGGGCGATACCTCCTTCGGAAATCGAAAGAGATGTATCTAGGATGACAAGTTTAATGTCGATTTCTTTTTTCTCCCCAAGTCCATCGCATTCTGGACAAGCACCATATGGTGAATTGAAAGAAAATGAATTTGGTGAGAGTTCTTCATAGCTTATTCTACAATCAATGCATGCAAGATGTTTGCTGAAAAATAAGTCTTCTTTTCCATCGTTTACGATTATAGAATCGTTACCATATTCAAGAGCGAGTTCGACCGATTCATAAATTCTTCTCTTGGCTTCTTTTAATATTACAATTCTATCGATTAGGATTTCAATGTTGTGGATTTTATACCTGTCGACTTGCATCCCTGGCGTAATTTCTACAACTTTCCCATCGACCCTTACGCGAAGGAAACCATCTTTTAAAATTTTTTCGAAAAGTTCTCTGTAATGCCCCTTCCTTCCACGCACAACGGGAGATAAAATTTCAATTCTTGTCCCATTTCCAAGTTTAAGTATACTTTCAACGATTTGGTCTGTAGATTGTTTTTGGACCTTTTTCCCACATTTATAGCAAAATTGAACCCCAATTCTTGCAAATAATAGTCGCAGATAATCGTAAATTTCGGTTACGGTTCCAACTGTAGAGCGTGGGTTATGGATAATTGATTTTTGGTCAATCGAAATCGCTGGGCTTAATCCGTCAATGAGGTCGACATCTGGTTTTTCCATTATATCAAGAAATTGCCTTGCGTATGCAGAAAGTGATTCAACATATCTTCTTTGTCCCTCTGCGTAGATTGTATCAAATGCAAGCGATGATTTCCCAGAGCCGGAGATCCCAGTTATAACGATTAGTTTTTCTCTCGGTATTTCAAGGTTTATGTTTTTTAAATTGTGTTGTCTTGCCCCACGAATTATTATTTTGTCGAGCATTTTGATAGCGTAACTTCAAATTTTTTTCTGCGCTTTCAATATGAAATCGATAACTTCTCTAACCGCGCCATTTCCTCCTGAAGTTGAAGCGACATAATCAACTACCCTTCGGACCTCCACTCTTGCGTTTGCGGGTGCAGCGCTGAAACCAACAATTTTCAAAAGTGGGATATCGAGTATATCATCTCCAATATAGCAGAATTCCTCGGGCTTTAGGTTATATTTTGCCATTAAATTTTCAAAAGGTTTCACTTTATCAATCGAGCTTTGAATTAAATCCGAAATCCCAAGTTCGTCCGCTCTTTTTTTGATTATCGATGATTCTCTTCCTGTAATGATTCCAACTTTCAAACCAAGTTCAATAGCTCTAAAAATCCCGTAGCCATCTTGGGCGTTAAAAATTTTTATTTCGCCACAATTTGAAGAGTAAATTATACTTCCATCGGTTAGAACTCCGTCGACATCGAGGAGTATCATTTTGACCTTTTTGGCCTTCTCAGTTGCGTTTTTTCTAATTTTCATTTTAAGGTGTCGATCTGTTCGAATTTTTTTACTAATTCATCAATTTGCTTCACTTGGTAAAGCAGATCGTAAAGGTAATCAAGTTTGAGTTGGCTTGAGGCATCGCTTAGAGCTTTTGATGGTTCTGGATGTGTTTCAAGGAAAATCGCATCAACTCCAACTGCAACTCCAGCTCTAGCAATGTGGAAGATAAATTCAGGTCTTCCTCCGGACTTTTCGCCGAGACTTGGAAGTTGAACCGAGTGAGTCACATCTATAACCACAGGGTAACTGGTTGCTCTCATTATCGGGAGTGATCTCATATCGACGACGAGGTTGTGATATCCAAATGTCGTCCCCCGTTCGGTTAGTAAAATTTTATCGTTGCCAGTTGAGGCAACTTTTTCAGCAGCGTATTTTATATCTTCGGGAGCCATAAATTGTCCTTTTTTTATGTTGACGGCTTTCCCTGTTTTTCCAGCTGCGATGAGAAGTTCGGTTTGCCTGCATAAAAAAGCTGGTATTTGAAGCACATCGACATATTCAGCTGCCATCTCCGCTTCTGGTTCAGAGTGAATGTCGGTTAAAACCGGAATGTTGAGTTCTTGTTTTATTTGTTTTAGTATCTCGAGAGCGACCTTTTCGCCAATTGTTGAGAAGCCTTTTAGACTTGTTCTATTGGCTTTTTTATAACTTGATTTGAAAATAAATGGCATTCCAAGTTCTGTGGTGATTTCCTTTACTTTTTTCGCGGTTTCATAGGTTATCTCGTAATTTTCCACAACGCATGGACCAGCAATTACAACAAGTGGATTTCCACCACCAATTTTTATATCTTTAACTTTAACTATTTTCGTCATAGTTTTTGCAGATGATTTTTTAGCAAAATTAAAAAACCTTGGCTTTAAATCAAAATCGGTTATTTTAAATCTGAATTTGTTTTTTTGGCATTATTTATTTATATTATTTGCTGAAAATTAAAGTTTCTACTTAATGGAATTTCCAAGGTTTAGGCTAAGGCGCAAGAGGCAGAGATTTTACACGATTTTATTTTTTTCAGATAGCGATGAGAAGCCCAAAGGTATCAAACTGAGTCGCGAAGCTTTTATAGCCTATCTTTTCCTAATAATTACATTTATTTCTGCTGTTGTTTTGATAGCGGTAATTCATACGCCTGTTAAATATATCGTTTTTCCTGGAACATTTGCAGAAAGTAGAGAAAGAGCAAAGAGAATGCAGGAATTATATCAACGATTGGAAAATTTCGCCTACGAGCTTGAAAAGGTGAAGCTTTACAACAATCTTCTTCGCCAAGCTCTTGGAGAAAGGGTAAGCGATAGCATCGCTGTAAACATAGAGCGACTTGAAAATCTTTCGCAAAGGTCAAGAGGTTTTATTGGAGATGAGTTTGACATTTTGCAAACGGTTGATATGGAAAGCGAAAAACCAAGATTTATCTTTCCCGTTTACGGCGGTTTCGTCACTCGGGGATTTAGCCCTGAGATTCAACATTACGGAATTGACATTGCGGCGAAAGAAGGTGATATAATAAGGGCGGTTGATAATGGCTATGTTATCTTTTCCGATTGGACTTATAGAGATGGATATGTGATTATTTTGCTACATAGTGGTGGTTATATGAGCCTTTACAAACATGGGCAGATGAATTTAAAAACGAGAGATGTTTTCGTCAGGCAAGGTGAGGCAATTGCTCTTGTTGGAAAGACAGGAAAGACCGGGAACGAACCGCATTTACATTTTGAATTATGGAAGGATGGAAGGCCATTGAATCCGAAATTTTACATTCCAATTTCAAATTAAATGGATAATCAAATGGCTTTGATCGGCGGAAACAAGGAAAGAAAAACAACAAATGTCGAGATCAACATCATAGCAAACGGAACTGTGATCGAGGGTAAAATCTCAACGCAGGGAAGTATGCGAATCGACGGTCGCGTGATAGGAAATGTTCATGTTAATGGAAATTTGACAATTGGAACGACGGGAGAAGTAAACGGCGATATCGAAGCCAAAAATGCAATTATAGGCGGGAAAGTTAACGGAACAATAGTTGTTGCTGAAAAAATTGTCTTTGAAAGTAAAGCTGTTATTAAGGGCGATATAAAAGCCTCGAAGCTTGTAGTTGATGAGGGAGCGATTTTCGATGGTAAATGTATTATGACGAGCGCTTCAACTGTTAATAAAACCTTTTAATAATGCCCGATGGAAAGAAGGAGAAATCGTTGCAGAGTGTAGGGCGAGCTATTAAGGAGATAGCTCCGTATAGTGGGCTTGGTTTACAACTTGCGGTTACAGTTGTGCTCTTTTGGTTTATCGGGAAGATGATAGATGAACATTACGGGACGTCGCCATTGTGGATGATAATCGGAGCGATGCTCGGGATAGTAGTTGGGATGTATAATTTTATAAAATCTGTAATTGAACTTACAAAGAAGAAGAATGAACGGAAAGGTGAAAATTAACATAAAAGGATTTTTGAAATACCTTGGACTTGTGATCGTCTTCTTTTGGATTTTGATTTCTTATCCGCTTATCAAGTTTGCAGATTCGGACTTCATTAAATCATTTATCGTTGGTTTTTTGATAAGTCTTGTTAATTCAGTTGTTGGTTTTCTTATAATAAAGTGGGGAATAAATAAGCCGAATAGAGAGTTTCTAAAGTTAACGCTTGGAAGTATGGGAGTTAGGTTGTTTTTAATTGCGGGTTTAATTTTGGTTCTTTTGAAATTTTTAAACTTTGAAATTTACGGGCTTTTAAGCTCGCTGTTGTTGTTTTATTTCATCTTCCTTTTCGTTGAGGTTTTCTTTTTAAGCAAATTAACAACAAAAGGAGAAACAGGTGGAGGTGTGGGCTGGTAATTTAGCTTTCGCTGATACATTAAAACATGCCAACGGGGCACACGGTGGCGGTGAGAGTTCAAGCTGGATGCTTCATCATATAGCAGATTCAAGGACAATCGACTTTGAACCATTTGGACACATAACCCTTCCGCAATTCCCGCCAATTAAAATTGGAAGTTTGACGATAGATCTTTCGATTACTAAACATGTCTTCTTTATGTGGCTTGTTTCGTTAATCCTTGTAGTTTTGCTTTATTTTGTTGCAAGAAGTTACAGAAAACAGGTCGTTCCGCATGGGGTTGCAAATTTGATCGAGGTTTTTGTGGTTTTCATCCGCGATGAGATAGTTTTATCTGTGATAGGTAAAGAGGGCTTGAAGTACTTGCACTATTTTCTTACTCTTTTCTTTTTCATCCTTTTGTGCAATCTTTTTGGTTTGATTCCTTATGGTGCTACCGCGACTGGTAATTTAGCTGTAACCGGTGGGCTTGCATTTTTATCTTTTATTTTGATCCAACTTGCTGGAATTAAAAAACATGGTTTGATTAGCTATTATAAAGGGCTTGTACCACATGGGGTTCCGGGGTTTGTTGCTCCGGTTATGTTTATAGTTGAATTCTTGGGGCTTTTTGCAAAAGCGTTCGCATTGACAGTTCGTTTGTTTGCTAATATGACCGCAGGACATATCGTTATTTTATCTTTGATCGGTTTGATATTCGTTTTTAAAAGTGTTCTTGTCGCTCCGATTTCAATTGCTTTTGCAATCTTTATTAACTTACTCGAAATACTTGTGGCTTTCATTCAAGCTTATATCTTTACAATGTTGACCGCATTATTTGTGGGTCTTTCAATACATCAACATTAAAAAACAAAATAAAAACAAAAAAGAGGAAAATAATGCCAGAGTTAGCTCATATCGCAGGTGGATTCGGAGCAGCGTTATCAGTAATTGGAGCAGCATACGGAATAAGCAAACTTGCTGCAGCTACAATGGAAGCATCAGGGCGTCAACCCGAGGTAGCTGGTGAAGTTAGAACATCGATGATCATATCTGCTGCGTTAATTGAAGGTGTTACGCTTTTCGCGGAGGTTATTTGTATCATTCTTGCATTAAAATAAAAGAAATTGAAAGATGCTTGAGGTAAATCCAGGCGTAGCCATATGGACGATTATAACCTTTTTGATCTTGGTTGTAGTTTTAAAGAGGGTAGCGTGGAAACCGATAATTGAGGCTTTGAACAAGCGTGAGGAAAGTATAAGAACTGCGCTTGAGGATGCGCAAAGGGCGAGGGAAGAAGCTGTGCGATTGATGGAGGAAAACAAACGCAATCTTGCTCGGGCTGAGGAAGAAGTTCAAAAGATAATTCGTGAGGGCAGAGAGACCGCAGAAAAGATACGCGCTGAAATTCTTGAGAAAGCCAGAAAAGAAGCGGATATGATGCTCGAAAGAGCAAAGGAAGAGATTGAAAGACATAGAGAACAGGCTATGTTACAGTTGAGAGCTCAAGTCGCCGACCTTGCGATTCAAATCGCCTCGAGGTTGATAGGTGAAACCTTGACCGAGCAAAAACATAAAAAACTCGTCGAAAAATATCTTCAGGAAATTTCTTCTGAAAAAAGAGCTTGATTTTGAAAGATGGCAAATATCAGAGTAGCAAAAAGATACGCTAAGGCGTTGATTGAAATTGCTGAAGAATTAAATAAACTTGATAAGATCACAAAAGATGTTCAATTCATCGATTCATTGATAAGGGATTCGCGCGAACTTCAACTTTTTTTGAAAAGCCCAATAATAAAGAAAGAAAAGAAAAAAGAGATATTGAAGGAAATTTTCTCAGACAGTCGCGTTGATCCCGTGACTTGGAAATTTGTTCTCCTTCTCGTTGAGAAAAACCGAGAGGATTTACTTCACGATATCGTCAAGACATATCAGCAACTTTACGATGATAAAATGAAAATTGTGACTGCTGAGATTACGACGGCTGTTGAGATAAGCAATTTGGAGAAGAAAAAAATCGAGAGAAAAATTCTGGAACTTACGGGAGCTAACAAAGTAAATCCGATTTATAAAGTTGCTCCATCGATAATCGGTGGTGTTATAATAAGGATTGGAGATACTGTGTATGATGCAAGCATAAAGCGTAGGATTCAACTTTTGAGGGAACAACTTGTTTACGGAAGTTAAAAAGAAAAAAGGGAAACAAAAGTTATGGCTACAGTTGAAATTAGACCGGATGAAATTTCCGCTATATTGAGAAAGCAGTTGACGGGATTTGAAAAAGAGGTCGACATTTATGATGTTGGGACTGTGATTCAAGTTGGAGATGGGATTGCCCGCGTTTATGGATTGTCAAAAGTTATGATGAGTGAATTATTGGAATTTCCAAATGGAGTTATGGGAGTTGCTATGAACCTTGAGGAGGACAATGTTGGTTGTATTTTGTTTGGTGAAGATACGCTTGTAAAGGAGGGCGATATTGTGCGTAGGACAGGACGGGTTCTTTCTGTTCCAGTTGGAGAGAAATTGCTTGGAAGAGTTATTAATCCAATTGGTCAACCTCTTGATGGTAAAGGACCGATTGAATTTGAAAAATATATGCCTATTGAGCGTAAGGCGCTTGGTGTTATATATCGTCAGCCTGTTAAGGAGCCGTTGCAAACTGGTATAAAAGCTATAGATGCGATGATCCCGATTGGACGCGGTCAAAGAGAGTTGATCATCGGCGATAGACAAACTGGAAAGACCGCAATTGCTATTGATACTATCATAAACCAAAGATTTACACATACAGAGAGAGCAAGGGAACTTGGGATTAAGCCTGTTTATTGTATTTATGTTGCGATCGGTCAAAAGATGTCAACGGTTGCGCAGGTTGTTGCAAAGCTTGAAGAGGAGGGAGCTATGGATTATACGATAGTTGTTGTCGCTTCCGCAAGTGATCCCGCTCCACTTCAATATATTGCACCGTACGCTGGATGCACTATGGGTGAATACTTTAGAGATTCTGGGAGGCATGCTCTTGTTGTCTATGATGATTTAAGTAAACATGCTTGGGCATATAGACAAGTATCGCTTCTTTTGAGACGTCCGCCAGGGAGAGAAGCTTACCCGGGCGATATTTTCTACCTTCATTCGAGACTTCTTGAAAGGGCTTCGAAATTGAGCGATGAACTTGGTGGTGGAAGCTTAACAGCGTTGCCAATAATCGAGACTCAGGCCGGTGATGTTGCTGCGTATATACCGACAAATGTTATTTCGATCACTGATGGACAGATTTATCTTGAGCCAGGCCTTTTCAATGCTGGTGTTAGACCAGCTATAAACGTTGGTATATCTGTATCAAGAGTTGGTGGAAATGCTCAAATCAAAGCGATGAAGAAAGTCGCTGGAAGATTGAGGCTTGAACTTGCTCAGTATAGGGAACTTGAGGCGTTTGCGAAATTTGCTTCCGACCTTGATAAAGCGACGCAAGCTCAGTTGAGAAGAGGACAACGTTTGGTTGAACTTTTAAAGCAGGATCAATATCAGCCTATGCCCGTCGAAGAGCAAGTTGTTTTGATTTTTACTGGGACGCAAGGTTATTTGGATGAACTTCCTGTTGAGTCGATCAGAAGATTTGAGACGGAATTTTTAGCTTTTATGAGGGCAAGGCATAAAGATATACTTGATAAAATTGCAGAGACGAAGGACTTTGATGACGAGACGATTCAGAATTTACATTCTATTTTGAAAGATTTTGTTTCATCTTTCAAAGCGACTTTATGACAAATTTTGCGGGGTTTTCCCCGCTCTTTTTTAAAATTTTAAAATAAATTTTGGATTTTGAATGCCATCTCTGCGTGACATAAGACGAAGGATAAATGCTGTTAAGAATATCCAGAAGATCACGAAAGCAATGAAGATGGTCTCAGCTGCACGTTTGAGAAGAGCTCAAGAGAAGATTATCTCGGCGCGACCATATGCTAAAAAAATTGAAGAGATGATCCATAGGTTTATTTCAACTGTTGAAATTTCAGAAAATCCGTTCGTTAAGGTCAGAGATGTTAAAAATGTAGCCATAGTTATTGTAACAGCTGACAGAGGACTTTGTGGCTCATTTAATACAAACATAATACGAAGAACGATTAGTTTAATTGAAGAAAGGCGTAAGGAGATCCCAGAAGGTGGGAAGATTAAATTAATTTGCGTTGGTAAAAAAGGGTTTGATTATTTCAGCAGGCATAGAAAAAATATCGATATAGTTACAAGCTATACCGGAATTTTCGGGAAAACGGTTGAATATAAATGGGCAAGGGAGATAATGAAGAGAATTATCGATGGTTTCTTGAATGGCGAATTTGATAAGGTTGAGATTATATATAATGAATTTAAATCGATCGTTCAGCAGAAGATCGTCATCGAACAGTTTTTACCGATCGTTCCGAAGTTTGAGGTCATTAAGCCATCAAAGGGGTTTAAGGTTCCGCTTGTTGAATATATTTACGAGCCCGGCGCATTTGAAATTTTAAACAGTTTACTTCCGAAATATTTTGAAACATACATTTTAAGGGTTTTGCTTGAGTCAAACGCTGCTGAGCAGGCGGCTAGGATGACCGCTATGGATAACGCGACGGAAAACGCTAATGAGCTTCTCAAAGATTTACAACTTCTCTTTAATAAGACGCGTCAAGCGATGATAACTAAAGAAATGCTTGAGATAGCAAGCGGAGCAGAGGCTTTGAGAAAAGCAGGGATGAGCTAAAGTTACCAAGCCATTGTAGACAAGTCGATTTCAATTTTTCTTTCCTCGTTCACATAGATGGTTTCATCTTTATCTTCTGTAATTTGTATTTCCCAATCCCCACGCTGGTTTTTTATAGCGGAACCGAAAAGTTTTCTCTTTTTTGTTTCAGTAAATATCTCCCAAAAAAACCAACCGAAATAAACTTCTAGATCTTTTAAATAAAAAGCCGGGACGCGAAATCCCGGCTCAACTTGAACATCCTTTACCTTTTTCGGATGAAAATTTAATTGCTCCAACTTTTGAACGAACACATCGGTTAAATCTTTTCCGTCATACTCAAGTTCAATTTTTAGAATGTTAAATCTTCCTGAGATTATTTCCTCAAAAACTTCTTCTATTTTCTTTACATCGGTTTCCATTTTTAATCAACCCAGTCTGCTATGAAGATATTTGTTTCGCCTCTTTTTTTGCTGTTTCTGTTGGATGCCCAAACAAGTTTCTTTCCATCGTGTGTAAACATTGGGAAGCCATCGAAGTCAGGGAAGTAAGTTACTCGTTCGATTTCACCCGTTTCAATATTTACGATGTAAAGATCAAAGTCTCTCCCTTTTGGATCATGCATATTTGACGAAAATATTATCCTTTTTCCATCCGGATGGAAAAAAGGTGCGAAGTTAGCTGCGTTGTTGTTTGTAATCTGTCTTTTGTTGCTTCCGTCCGCGTCCATTACAAATATCTGTAATTTCATCGGTTTAATAGCCTTCTCTTTCAAGAGTTGTTCATACTCTTCGATTTCCGCTGGATCTTTCGGATGATATGCTCTGTAGCAAATTTTTTTGCCATCCCAGGAGAAAAATGCTCCACCGTCATAACCTTTTTCAAAGGTCAGCCGTTTTATATTTTTACCGTTTAGATCCATAGTGTAAATCTCGATGTCGCCATCTCTCATCGAAGTAAACACAATTTTATCACCTTTTGGTGAAACCGTTGCTTCCGCATCGTATCCCGGTGTATTTGTCAACTGGCGAAGGTTGCTCCCATCTGCTTTAGCTTTGAAGATGTCATAATCGTCAAGTTTCCATACATAACCTTTTGAATAATCTGGCTTAGGAGGACATTTTTCGTTTATGTGATGAGTTGATGAATAAATTATCTCTGTGTCGCCAGGCAAAAAATAAGCACAGGTTGTTTTGCCTTTCCCAGTGCTGACGAGCCGTAAATTGCTTCCGTCTATGTTCATTATGAAAATTTGGTCGCATTCGAAGGTATCTCGAGTCGATTGGAAAATTAATTTCGTTTCATCAAATGAAAAATATGCTTCCGCGTTTTCGCCGCCGAATGTTAATTGTCGAATGTTTTTGAGATGTTTTTCGAGCGAATGTTTCAACGGTTCTTGTTTTTCATTGTAGACAAATGAGTAAAATAAAAATGAGATAAGCAAAATCACGGCTAATTGCAAGTGCTTGAATAATGTTTTGAGTTTCATTTTGAAATTGACCGGTTTATTTTAAAATTGAATTCTTGGGGCTTGCTGGGCTTCTTCGATTGTTTTAAAGTAGGGTCGCTCTTTAAAACCGAACAACCCTGCAATGATGTTGGCTGGAAACCTTCTTATGTAAGTGTTATATCTTTGAATTGCTTCGTTGTATCTTCTTCTTTCGACGGAGATTCTATTTTCGGTTCCCTCAAGTTGTGACTGAAGTTGAAGGAAGTTTTCATTTGCCTTAAGCTGTGGATAATTTTCAGCCACTGCAATTAATCTTGAAATAGCGGTTCCAAGCGCATCCTGTGCTTGTTGAAATCTCGCGAACGCTTGAGGATCTTTTAAGACATCTGGATTGACTGTAATTTGTCCAACCTTTGCCCTTGCCTCTGTAACCTGCGTGAAAACTTCCCGTTCATGTTTTGCATAACCCTTCACAGTTTCAACAAGGTTTGGAATAAGATCGTATCTTCGTTGATATTGATTTTCAACTTGTGCCCATGCTTGATTTGCAGTTTCATCAAGTGAAACCAGTTGGTTGTATGTCGCAGTAGCCCATCCAACGATTATCAATGCTATGAGGAGAAGAAGACCAATGACACCAAGGATGGCAATTAAGGTTTTGGACATGTTAACACCGGATTTTATTTTGATTTTGCTAAAAATGTAATGAATTCGGGGTGATTTTCAAAATTTGGTGTTTAGGTTTGATTTGATGTAGTTGAAAAATTTTATAAATTTTTTTAGTTTATGGTTGAGCGAAAAAGAATTTAATTTTGAGGTAGCAATGAACCTCACTGATGAAGAAAAATTGGAACTACTGCGAATAGCTCGCCAATCAATCACAAGCGTTGTCAATGGGCGGGAACTCCCTGAAGTTGAACCAAAAACAGAAAATCTTAAAACCCCATGCGGAGCATTTGTCACTATCACGATTAATGATAATCTGAGGGGTTGTATAGGTTATGTCGAGCCTATTAAATCGCTTGCTGAAACCGTCAACGAAGTTGCAGCTAAATCTGCCCTTGAAGATCCAAGATTTCCACCGGTTGAGCCTAATGAAGTTGATAAGTTGGAGATCGAAATCTCTGTTTTATCTCCGTTGGAAATTGTTAAGTCTGTTGATGAGATAAAAGTTGGTGAACATGGGATAATGATAAAGAGGGGATGGAGGCGAGGATTACTTCTCCCGCAAGTTGCGATCGAGCATAATTTGACACGAGAGGAATTTCTTGAACATACCTGTTTGAAGGCTGGTTTGTATCCCGATTGCTGGAAAGAAAAAGAGACGGAAATTTACATATTCACAGCAATTATATTTAAGGAAAGCAATTTTAAACAAAAAATAGAGGGGAATCTATGAACAAAGAAAAAGTTCGACAACCTGCGGTTGCAGGTTTATTCTATGCAGATGTTCCATCTATTTTGAATGCAGATATTGAAATAATGTTTGAAAAAGCCAAGGATATAGTGGGCGATAAAAAAATTAATGGCGAAATTAAAGCTATAATAGCACCTCACGCTGGTTATATGTATTCAGGGCAAACAGCATCTATTGCATATTCTTTGATTCGAGGTAAAAAGTGTGATGTAGTAGTTGTCGTTTCACCAAGTCATAGAGAATACTTCGATGCAATTTCAATTTACGATGGGAGAGCTTATAAAACACCGCTTGGCGAAGTTAACATTGATGTTGAAATCGTCGAAAAACTTTTAAGCGCGGGTCAAGGTTTGATCGAGATCTCCTCTTATGGTCATAGGACTGAACATGCGGTTGAAGTTCATCTTCCATTCCTTCAAAAGGCGTTGAATAGCTTCAAGTTTGTCCCAATCGTAATGGGAGATCAAAAATCTGATTATTGTTTTCGTCTTGGGGAGATATTGGGAGAGGTTTTAAGCGATAGAGATGCTTTACTTGTAGCGAGCACTGATCTATCGCATTATTATCCTTATGATGTTGCAGTTAGACTTGATAAAATTGTGATCGATGCGGTTGCTGAATTCGATGAATTTAAACTTATGAACGACCTTGAGCAACGAAGGTGTGAAGCATGTGGCGGTGGTCCAACTGTTGCGGTTATGCACGCAGCAAAGAAACTTGGTGCAAATAAATCCGAAGTTCTTTACTATTGTAACTCTGGTGATGTAACTGGAGATAAATCTGGTGTTGTCGGATATCTATCCGCCGTTCTATTTAAACAGGTTGATTGAGGTTGACTTTTAAGATTTTCAACATAGCTATCGTTGGCGCAGGAAGAGTTGGGACATTGCTTACGAAATTTTTAAGTGATGTTTTGGGGCATAGAATTGTTGCAGTTATAAGCAGAAGCGATGATTCGCTAAATAGATTTACAAAAAAATTTAAAGTTGACATCGCCTCAAAATCTCTCTCGGACTTACCCTCAAATGTGGAGGTGATCTTCATAACCACTCCTGATTCGGTTGTAAAAGATGTTGCAGATAAAATTGCGTCGCTTGAGAATTTGCACTTCAAAAATCTCACGGTATATCATGTCTCGGGAGTTTTAACAAGCGATGTTTTATTGAGTTTGCATTCACTTGGGGCTGAGATTGGTTCGCTTCACCCCGTCTATTCAGTTTCACATTTTGATTATTCGGTTGATGAGTTGAAAAAAATTAAGTTTACACTCGAGGGTAGCAAGAGGATTTACGACATTACGAAATGGCTCTTTTACAACTTTAACGAGAACATATTTCACATTGAGAAATCGCAAAAGATTCTTTACCATATCGCTTGTGTATTTGCTTCAAATTATCTGGTTTCGTTGTTGAATGCGGTTGATGAGGTTTTTAAAAAGGCGAATTTAAATTTCGATCACAAATTTCTGCTTCCACTTATTGATGTTTCGCTCAAAAACGCAAACGAACTTGGCGCAGTTAACGCACTTACAGGTCCAATCGAAAGAGGAGATTTTGAAACGGTGCGACTTCATCTTGACGAACTTAAAGATAAATTTCCGGAAATTTTACCGCTTTATTCATCGCTTGCAATTGAAACGATAAGAATAGCATTTAAAAAGAAGAGCATTTCCGCCAACCTCGCCTCACAGATGCTTAACCTTGTAAGCTCATATATTGGCAAAAAATAGTTATAATTAGCTATGATAGACTATCACACGCATACAAGGCTTTGCAGGCATGCTAAGGGAGAGGTCAAAGATTATATCATAACCGCGATAAACAAAAACTTGAAAGAGATTGGACTCTCTGATCATATGCCTTTACCCGATGATTTCGACCCTGAACATAGGATGAAACTTGAAGAGTTCAAAATTTATAAAGGTTGGTATGAGTCTGCTGTAGAAGAGTTTGGGGATAAAATTAAGACAAAATTTGGGATTGAGGCGGAATTTATCGAGGATAAAATTGAATTCGTAAAAAATTTCATCAAGGATGGGAATTTTGATTATGTGATCGGCTCGGTTCATTTCATCCATGATTGGAACATCGCAAGTCGAAAGGAGGAATGGAAATGGAATGGAAAAGATGTGAACGAGGTTTATGAGAATTATTATCGAATTATGAAGAAACTTGTCCACTCTGGGATTTTTGATATTGTTGGGCATTTTGATATGATAAAAAAATTTGGACATCGCTCAAGCAAAAATTTTGATGAATTAATTCGAGAGATTTTAAAATTGGTCAAAGGGAGCGGAATGTGTATTGAGATCAACACATCTGGGTTAAAGCAAAAAGCAGGAGAAATTTATCCTTCGGTTGAAATTCTTGAAATCATCAAGGAATATAAAATCCCTTTGACACTTGGTTCAGATGCGCACAACCCAGACGATGTTGGGCAAAGTTTTGATATTGCGATCGAATTGATAGAAAGATGCAGCGGAAGCAAAGTGTCAATTTTTGAAAGAAGGGAGAGAAAGGAGATAAAAATTAAATAGATAAAATTTTTGCGATTTTCAGGAGATAAGGATCGAGTTCTTTTTTCCTTCCAAATGTTTCCTTGAGAGGTGTAAGTTTTATCTCTCCCTTTACTTCTCCAACCATGACATTTATTTTGCCATTTATCAATGCTTCAACTGCAGCGACGCCAAGTTTACTTGCGAGGATTCGATCTCTTGCGCTTGGTGAGCCACCGCGTTGTATATGTCCCAAGACGACAACGCGATAATCAAATCCGTAAAGTTCTTTGACCTTTCTTGCAATTTTAAACGCACCTCCTTCTTCATCGCCTTCTGCAACGATTATAATACTGCTCGTTTTATCCTTTCTGAATCCCTTTAAAACATGCCTTATATCCTCATAATCTGTTTGTTTTTCCGGTATCGCGATATATTCTGCGCCTCCGCCTATCCCAGCTTCAACCGCTATAAAACCAGATGTCCTGCCCATAACTTCAACATAGAACAATCTATCATGTGCATCTGCTGTATCTCTAATTTTGTCGATCGATTCAAGCGCTGTATTTACCGCTGTGTCATATCCGATTGTGTAGTCTGTTCCATATAAGTCGTTATCAATCGTTGCAGGGATTCCAACCGATGGGATTCCATGCTCTTCGTATAAAGTGACCGCACCACGAAATGTTCCGTCACCTCCAATTGCGACAAGGGCTTCAATACCTTGCTTTTTGAGGTTTTCGGCTGCTTTTGCTCTCCCTTCTTTTGTCATAAACTCTTCGGATCTTGCAGTTTTTAAAATCGTTCCACCGCGTTGTAAGATATTTGAAACTGACCTTGCTTGTAGAGGGATGAACTCGCCATTTATCATCCCTTGATAGCCGTGTCCAATTCCAATTACCTCAAGACCATAGTAAATTCCAGCTCTTACGACAGCTCTTATGCAAGCGTTCATTCCAGGAGCATCGCCACCACTTGTGAAAACGCCAATTCTTTTCATCTTTTGCGAAGTTTGATTTGTTTTGAAAATCGGATTTAAATTTAATTAAGCGAGCAAAGAAATGCAAGGATAAGGCTTGGAAGTTTTTGAAGTTTGTCAAGTTTTAATTATTTTTTAAAAAAAGCTTGATCATCCGCTGGATGAGAAAAATTGTTTCTTTCGTCTTTCTTCTTTTCGTTTCGCTTCAAGAGATTTTCACGCAAAGCTATTTTAAACCGGTCAAAATAGCAAATGATACGCTTGCAAAAGTGGGGGATAAATCTATAACTGTGCGAGATTTTATAGAAAGGTATGAATTGACGATTTGGCCTGGTAAAGAGAAGAAAACTTGGGTCGAAAAGAATAAACTTGAATTTTTGTATTCAATGATAGCAGAAAAACTCCTTGCGCTTGAAGCACTTGAACTCGGTCTTGATAAAGATCCCGAAATACACCGTGCAATCAGACAAACGGAACATCTCCTCGTTCTCGATGCGCTCTACAAACAAGAGATAAAAGATAAGGTTAAAGTTACTGAGGAGGAAGTTATTGAAGCATTACCTAAGTTTAACACTGAGGTTGAGATTCAATACATCGTTGCGGAATCTAAAGAGAAAGCTGATTCGTTGTGGAATTTGCTGAAGCATGGAAAGGATTTTGATTCTCTTATTGTAAAACTTGGTCAGGAAAATAATGTTGAAAAATTGAGATGGGGCGAAATATGGGAACCGATTGAAAAAGTCATCTATGATTATCTCCAGGTCGGGGAAGTATATCAGCCTATCGAGGTTGATTCGCTATGGTATATAATAAAACTTGTCAATAAAACATCCAGGTTTGGTTTAAGCTCTGATCAAATTGAAAGCGCTAAAAGTCAAATTAGAAAAATAATTCAAACGCGAAAAGAGAAAAAAAGATTTGTTGAATTTGTTGAGGAGTTTGGCAAGGGAAAAATTTTAAAAGTAGACGCGCATCTTTTGAAACTTCTTTATAAGGAGATAAATGACATCGTCGAAAGAAAAAAACTTGTTCGCAGATCCGAAAATGTATCAGTTTATCCGCTTGCTTTTCTCAGGGATGATTTTCTCACTGTAAAGACGAAGCTTGCTAACTATCTTGATCATTATTTTTTGAAGGCAGATAGTTTTAACAGGACACTTGATTATGTCATAGACCAACTTTCGCTTAAGGGATTCGTTCTTAATTCAGATAAACAAAGTGTTGGGGGTGTTTTAAATAATCTTTTAAAAACGATAATAAATGAGGAATTTCTCGCTTTTGAAGGCTATAAGCGTGGACTTGATAAATCGCCTGCAGTTTTGAAGGATATGGAGATGTGGAAAGATGCTTATCTTGCGTACGCGGTTAAAAAACTTTTTCTCGATTCATTGCAATCAAGACGTAGGATAACTGCTGAGGAACTTTTGAAAGGTTATTCTTCAGACGGTGAGATTTGGGAGATAAAAATTCAGGAAATTTTAGTCGATGACCTTAAACTTGCAGATTCACTTTTGAGTTTAATCAAGTCAGGTTATGATATGGGAGAACTTGCGAGAAAGTTCACGAACCGTGAGGAAGTTAGGGAAAAAGGTGGCGTAATAGGATATGTTCTTTCGAATCAATTTGGTGAGATCGGTCAAATTGCTGGCTCACTTGAGATAGGCGAGCTTTATGGTCCGCTGTATACGGATTATGGCTATTCGATTTTTAAACTGATTGATAAAAGAAAACCAAAAGATACACTTCACTTCGTAAATTATGATACCTTCAACTTTGCCTTGAATAAATTCATAGGTTCGCTTACGGATAAGTATACGGTTAGCGTCAAACCGGAGATTTTGAAATCGGTCGAGGTAACTTATATAAATACGATCGTTGTTCGTTTTCTTGGTTTCAATAATAGAATCATTGCGGTTCCATTGCTTGAAAGAAATGTCGATTGGTTGCTTTTTATGCGAGGGAAGAAATTGCCTTTGCCGTAAATAATTTGGATTTATTCTATTGTTTTGATATTTTTGTGAAAAGTTTCGTTTTTTGGCAAAACAAAAGTTAAAATTTTATGTTAAATGAATTTGCGAAGGTTTTACTGTTCTTAATCATTGGTTCGATATTTGTAGTTGTAGCTTTAGCTGTAAACCGCTTGATCCGTCCCCACAGACCTAACCCCGAAAAATCCACTATTTATGAATGCGGAGAAGAGCCTATCGGGAATCCATGGGTGAGATTCAATATAAGGTTTTATACGGTTGCACTTATATTTTTGATTTTTGATGTTGAGATTGTTTTTCTATTTCCGTGGGCTGTGATCTATAAAGAACTTGGTCTTTTTGCATTTATTGAAATGGTGGTCTTTCTTTTGATTCTGATACTTGGCTATATTTATGCATGGGCGAAGGGAGATCTCGAATGGGACAAGCCGAGACCGAAGTATTTGAAAATTGAACGAAAAGAACTTGAAGAAGCGCAGTTGTAAAAGTTTTAAGCGAGGAAAATAAAATTTGGAGATTTCAAATGGGTCTTTTAGATAAAAGATTTGAAAACGAAAACATTGTTATAACCACTGTTGAAGATGTTTTAAATTGGGCGAGGTTATCATCTTTATGGATGATGCAATTTGGGCTTGCATGTTGTGCTATTGAGATGATGGCTGCCTCTGCGTCGCATTTTGATATTATGAGATTTGGAATAATACCCAGATCATCACCCAGACAAGCTGATTTGATGATCGTTGCTGGGACTGTAACTTTAAAGATGGCTTCGCGTGTTAAGAGGCTCTATGAGCAAATGCCGGATCCAAAATATGTGATTTCGATGGGAAGTTGCGCAAATTGCGGAGGTCCATATTGGGAGCACGGTTATCATGTTTTGAAAGGTGTTGATAGAATTATTCCTGTCGATGTTTATGTCCCGGGATGTCCACCAAGACCTGAGGCATTACTTGAGGGGATAATTAAACTTCGCGAGAAGATAAGGCGTGAAAGCATTGTGAAGAAGAAACTTCCACCAATTTATGTTGAAGAAAAATAAAGTTTTGGAGAGAAAATGCAAGCAAATGAAATTTTTGAGAAGATAAAATCAAAATTTGAAGACGCAATAATTGAGTTTAAACCTGATGCAGTCGTCGAGCCTTATCTTGAAGTCAAGCCAGATAGAGTTAAAGAAGTCTGTGAGTTTTTGCGAGATGAGCCTGAACTTGCTTTTGATTATCTTATGTGCTTAAGCGGGGTCGATTATGGGAATGGAATGCTTGGCGTCGTTTATCATCTTTATTCGATGAAACATTCGCATCGATTTGTTTTGAAGGTTAAATTTCCCGTTGAAAATCCCGTCGTTCAGTCAGTTGAATCTATATGGAAAAGCGCAGATTGGCATGAGAGGGAAGCTTATGATATGTTTGGGATCGTACTCGAGGGTCATCCTGATTTAAGAAGAATTTTGATGCCTTACGACTGGCCAGAGGGGAGTTATCCATTGAGGAAAGATTTTCAGGTTCCGGAATTTTACAATGGTATGAAGGTTCCATATTGAAATAGATTAAAAAAATAAATGATGGTTTAGTTTAATGACTACATTTGAAATAACGACTCGTTCCGTAAAGGGGGATTTAAAGACTGATACAATGATTTTGAACATGGGTCCGCAACATCCATCTACACACGGTGTTTTACGGCTTGAGCTTGTCGTTGATGGCGAAATAATTGTCGATGTGATTCCGCATATTGGTTATCTTCATCGTTGTTTTGAGAAACATGCGGAGCAGATGACGAATTATCAGCAAGTTATACCGTATGTAGATAGAATGGATTATGTTGCAGCGATGAGCAATGAACTTGCTTATGTTCTTGCGGTTGAAAAGTTGATGGGAATTGAGGTTCCAGAAAGAGTTCAATATATTCGTGTTATAATGGCGGAGCTTCAGAGAATAGCAAGTCACCTTCTTGCGATCGGAACTTATGGATTAGACCTTGGTGCTTTCACACCATTTTTGTGGTGCTTTAGGGAAAGAGAAAAAATTCTTGATTTATTCGAGATAACATGTGGGGCGAGGTTGCTTTATAACTATATCTGGATCGGTGGGCTTTCACATGATTTGCCATCGGAGTTTGGGAAAAAACTTAAAGACTTTTTGAAAACCTTCCCAAAAGCTTTAAAAGAGATAAATGAGCTTTTGAGTTTTAATAAAATTTTCATTGATAGAACAGCAAATATTGGTGTTCTCCCTGCTGATGTCGCGATTGACTACGGTTGTAGTGGCCCAATGTTACGTGGTTCAGGGGTTAAATTCGACATCAGAAAAAATGAGCCATATCTTGTTTATGATAGATTTGAGTTTGATATCCCGGTTGGGGAAGGGAAGATGGGAACTATTGGGGACTGCTGGGATAGATATTATGTTCGTGTAAGAGAGATGGAGGAGAGTTTAAAGATAATAGAGCAAGCGTGGGAACAGCTTCCACCTGGCGATGTGCACTCTGCTATACCGAAGAAAGTTCGACCTCCGCAGGGTGAAGTTTATTTCAGAGCAGAAAATCCGAGGGGAGAACTTGGATTTTATATCATAAGCGACGGACATACATCAAGTCCATTTAGAGTTAAAGCAAGGGCACCAAGTTTTGTGAATCTGTCTGTTTTGCCGGAGATATCAAAAGGTTATATGATTGCAGATCTTGTAGCTATACTTGGGAGTGTTGATATTGTGCTTGGTGAGGTCGATAGGTGAAATTTTAAAAACAAATTAATCTTAAAAATGCCTGAGATTTTAAACATACTAATAGCTTCGCTAATTCCGCTTCTGTTTATACTTGCATATGCAATTGTAATCCTTTGGGTTGAGATAAAAGTCGCATCACATGTTCAAGATCGTTTGGGTTATATGTATACTGGTGGATTTCATGGATGGGCACAGCCGATAGCTGATCTTTTGAAACTTTTGACGAAAGAACATATAACACCTGTAAGCGCAGATAAAATTTTGTTTACATTTGCACCAATTCTTGTCTTTGCGAGTTCATACGCTGCATATGCAGCTTTGCCGTTTACATCTACATTTATCGCTTCAAATTTGAATGTTGGAATTTTTTATATAATTGCCATAACTTCGTTTGTCGTAATAGGAATTTTGATGGCTGGATGGGCTTCGAATAATAAGTATTCGCTTTTGGGGGCGATGCGTTCGGTTGCTCAAATTGTGAGTTATGAGATTCCAACCGCTTTGTCGATTTTAACAGTTATAATTGTTGCTGGAACTTTGAACCTTCAAGAGATATGTAAGATGCAGGAGGGTGGGATATTCAATTGGATAATTTTCAAATATCCGCCCTTTATGTTTATAACTTTTTTGATTTACTTTATCGCATCCCTTGCTGAGGTAAATAGAACTCCATTTGATATCCCGGAGGCTGAGTCGGAGCTTGTCGCCGGTTATCATACGGAATACACGGGGATGAAATTTGCGATATTTTATCTTTCTGAATATGCGAATATGTTCCTTGTCTCGGGAATTTCCGCGATACTTTTCTTTGGTGGTTGGAATAGCCCGTTTGGGGAATTTTTATCCGGACCCGTTTTGGGGGTTTTCTGGTTCGTTTCAAAGGGTTTGTTCTTCGTGTTTTTGCAAATAATGCTCAGGTGGACATTGCCAAGATTAAGGGTTGATCAGTTGATGTATGTTTCGTGGAAAGTGCTAACTCCAATTTCATTTGCGAATATAATGATCGTCGGTTTATGGGCAATTTTAAAATAAAACTTGTTTTAAGATGAAAAAATACTTCAAAAATATATTCATCGCATTGTGGACAGTTTTAATCGGTTTAAAACTCACCTTTAAACATCTTTTCGTCAGAGCAGTTACGATTCAATATCCCGATGTGAAGTTAAAACTCCCCGAAAGAGCAAGGAATCGTCTCTATGTCAATATAGATGATTGCATCGGGTGTAAACAGTGTGAGATGGCTTGTCCGGTTGATTGCATAACAATTGAGACAGTTAAAGCTTTGCCAAATGAAGATTTAGGTGTTACATCGACCGGAAACAAGAAGCGTTTATGGGTCACGAAATTTGATATAGATATAAGCAAATGCTGTTACTGCGGGCTTTGCGTTTATCCGTGTCCAACTGAATGCATCTATATGACGGATGTTTATGAATTTTCAGAATACGAGAGGCATAATTTGATCTATCATTTCAGCAACTTTACTCCCGAAGAAGCGGAGTTGAAGAAAAAGCAAGTTGAGCAATTTGAACTTGAGCAAAAGATGAAGAAGGCTGTTAAACCATCTGAGCAGGTTGTGGTTTCGAATCCAGGAGATCCTGAAACGAAATCTTAAAAACAAAAAAGTGACGATTATGAGTTTATTTGATGTAGCTTTTTATTTGCTTGCGCTTGTGACAATTGCTTCTGCAATTGTTGTAGTCAGCGCAAGAAATATAATCTATTCTGCTTTCGCCCTTCTCTTTACATTCTTTGGGGTTGCCGGTTTGTATGTCTTGCTTAATGCTGACTTTATTGCTGTGACGCAGGTTTTGATATATGTTGGTGGAATTCTTGTCTTGATAATTTTTGGTGTAATGCTTACTACAAAGGTTTTTGATGTCCCTGTTAGAACGGAAACATTGCATGTTGGTCCGGCAATCGTTATAACTGGTGCAATTATGGGAACGCTCGTTGGGGTGATTTTAAAAACGAGATGGTTTAATGTCTTCAACGTGCAGTGGGAAAATACGACGAAGAAAATTGGGGAAAGGTTGATGACAGATTTCCTTTTGCCGTTCGAAATCGCTTCGGTTGTTTTGCTTGTCGCCTTGCTTGGCGCAGTTATAATCGCTCGAAAAGAAAAATAAAGGTGGATTTTTATGCAGGTTAATTTATCAATTTTGAAAAATGTCGGGCTTGAACATTTTCTGGTCGTAAGCGCAATACTTTTCTCGCTTGGAATTTATGCCGTCGTCACAAGGAAAAACGCAATAATGGTTTTGATGGGAATTGAACTAATCTTAAACTCAGCGAATATAAATTTCATCGCTTTTTCAAAGTATTCAACTGGTGATATCACAGGGCATCTTGTTGCGATATTTGTAATAATTCTTGCTGCAGCTGAAGCTGCGATCGCAATCGCAATTGTTTTGAATATCTATAAAAACTTCCTTACAGTTAACATCGACGAAATTGATAATTTAAAACGTTGAATGCATATGTTTCCCTTTGGGAAGGATTTTAAAAATAAAAAAGTTGAATTTGCATGGCTCAAAATACATTGATTTTTCTCTCAATTCTTGCTTTGCTTTTACCTTTAGGTGGATTTTTGCTTTTGATATTTTTCGGGAGGAGATTGCCAAGGCAAGGGGATGTAATTGAGACCGGGCTTGTTTTAGGCTCACTAGTTCTTTCGTTTATTGTTTTCTTTAATAAAATTTTAAACTTTCCTGAAGTGATCGAATGGAAATTTGATTGGGTTAATTTCGGATTTGTTAAAGATTGGGGGGAGATGAAGATTACGCTTGGGATTTTAATTGATAATTTATCTGCGACAATGCTTGTTGTCGTGACGGTTATAAGTTCGCTTGTTCATATTTTCTCGATCGGTTATATGAAGGATGATATCAGATATTCGAGATATTTTGCATACCTCGGGTTTTTTACGTTCTCGATGCTTGGAATTGTTTTGACTAATAACTTTTTCACAATGTATGTTTTCTGGGAACTTGTAGGTGTTTCTTCTTATCTTTTGATAGGTCATTGGTATGAGAAGAAATCCGCATCTGATGCAGCTAAGAAAGCGTTCATTGTAAATAGAGTTGGGGATTTCGGATTTTTTGTTGGGATATTGATAATTTGGGCGAGTTTAAAGACCTTTAATTTTGGAGAAGTTTTTGCGGGGATTGAACAGGGGAAATTATCTGGAGATCTGCTCACAGCTGCGGGTATACTTGTTTTTTGTGGCGCAATTGGTAAGTCGGCACAATTTCCTCTCCATGTTTGGTTGCCTGATGCGATGGAAGGTCCAACACCAGTTAGCGCTTTAATTCACGCTGCGACGATGGTTGCAGCTGGAGTTTATCTTACCGCAAGAACTTATGCGATGATGAGCGCTGATGCCCTTACATTTATTGCATACATTGGTGCTATAACTGCATTTATCGCTGCGACGATCGCTATTACGCAAACAGATATAAAAAGGGTTCTCGCTTATTCAACGATTTCACAACTTGGATATATGACGATGTCACTTGGTTCGGGTGCTTATGTTGCTGGATTTTTCCATCTTGTGACGCATGCTGCCTTTAAAGCGGGACTCTTTCTCGGTTCCGGTTCCGTAATCCATGCAATGCACCATGCTTTGCACAAAGTTCATGATCACCACACTGATCCACAGGATATACGCAATATGGGCGGATTGAAGAAGAAAATGCCCATAACTTATTACACTTTTTTAATCTACACACTTGCAATTTCAGGAATTCCTCTAACATCAGGATTTTTGAGCAAAGATTCTATTCTCGCTGGAGCTTTTGCATTTGGAAAGTTGAGCGGGCATACATTTATATCTTTGATTGGTTTCTTCGTTGCGGGGTTAACTGCGTTTTATATGTTTAGGTTATTGATATTAACATTTCACGGCGAGCCGAAAAGGAAAGATGTCTTTGAACATATTCATGAGTCTCCAAAAGTTATGACTGTTCCGCTCGTCATACTTGCAATTTTATCTTTGTGGTTTATCTTTGGACCTAATCCTTTTGATGCGGGTTCAACTTGGGTTGAAAAATATATTCATAAGCCGAAAAGTGTTGTTCCAGTTGAGAAACAATTTAAATTTAATCTCCCGGTAAAATCAAAAGAAGGGGTTGTGATAACTGAATATGATCACGCTTTACACGAAGTACACATCCCAGCGATGTTGCTTTCTCTTGGAATGGCCGGACTTGGGATATTGTTTGCGTTTTTGACATATCAATGGGGTAAAATAAGCGCTGAAAAAGTCGCTAACGCAATTAGACCGGTTTATACATTCCTCAAAAATAAATGGTATTTTGACGAACTTTATGCAAATACCTTTGTCCTTGCAACACTTGGGATATCGCGATTTGCGAGATGGTTTGATCTTAAGATAATTGATGGAATTGTCGATGGTTCTGCTTATCTGACTAAGTTGTGGTCTTTCTCGATCGGTAAATTTGATTGGAATATAATTGATGGTCTTGTAAATTTACTCGCTTATGTAACTGGATTTTTTGGCTATGTTGTGAGACTGCTACAAAATGGAAAGGTTCAGACATATATCATCTATGTTGTCTTTGCTGTTATAGTTCTGTTCTACATTTTCCTTGGTTGAAAAATTAAGTTTCAAAAACAAAATAAAGTAAGGAAGCATAAATGCAAATACTCGGCATTGGAATTTTAACTTGGATCGTGTTTTTGCCGATTTTGGGAATGATATTAGTTTTGCTTGTTCCAAAGGGAAGGGAGGTTTGGATAAAGTGGATTTCAGTTGTTGTCACAGGAATTCAAGTTATACTTGCTGTTGTTTTGCTTTTGAATTATCGATACGACCTTGCAGGGATAAATACAGTTGAAGGTTTTCAATTTGTTGAAAAATATCGCTGGATCGATGTGAGCGGAGTTGCTTGGTTTGGGAGAATTGTGATCGAGTATTTCCTTGGCGTTGATGGTTTAAGTATGCCGATGGTTGTTTTAACTGCTTTAATATGCTTTATTGGCTCGATCGCATCTTGGGAATTGCAGAAGACGAAAGGATATTATGCGCTTTATCTTTTGCTTGACACTGGAATGATGGGTGTATTTGTGGCGCTTGATTTCTTCTTGTTTTACATCTTTTGGGAGGTTATGTTACTTCCGATGTATTTCTTGATAGGAATTTGGGGAGGTCCAAGACGTGAGTATGCTGCGATAAAGTTTTTCATCTATACTTTGCTTGGTTCTGTTTTGATGCTTCTTGTTATGATCGGGCTTTATTTCAGCACAAGCATTATTGACCCTGCAACGGGTGAGAAAATTCATACCTTCAATATGCTTGCGATGATGGATCCGAAAAATTACGAGCCCGGAGCGATCTTTTCAGGGTTGCACACAACTTGGAGATACATTGCCTATATTGCGCTATTTATAGGTTTTGCGATAAAAGTTCCAATTGTACCATTCCATACATGGCTTCCCGATGCGCACGTTGAGGCTCCAACTCCGATAAGTGTAATTCTTGCTGGCGTTCTTTTGAAGATGGGAACTTATGGAATGTTAAGGATAAGTTTCCCGATATTCCCAGATGGTATGTTAAAATATGCTTTGCCTTTAGCGATTCTTGGATTTATAAATATTGTCTACGGTGCGCTTGCAGCGATGGCACAGGAGGACTTTAAAAAACTTATCGCTTACTCAAGTATAAGCCATATGGGTTATGTTGTTCTCGGGATGGCAGCTTTGAATACACAGGGTGTAACCGGCGCAATTATGCAAATGTTCAATCATGGAACGATAACCGCGATGCTATTCTTGATCGTTGGAGTTTTGTATGATAGAGCGCATACGCGTGGACTTAATGAATTTGGTGGGCTTGCGAATCAAATGCCGAAGTATTTCGGAATTGTTATAATCGCTTTCTTTGCTGCGCTTGGTCTTCCCGGATTGAGCGGATTTATAAGCGAGGCGTTTGTTTTCCTTGGCGCGTTTCAAACTTATAAATGGATCGCTATTTTCTCAGCAACTGGAGTTATCATAACAGCCGGATATATTCTCTGGACGACTCAACGTCTTTTCTTTGGGCAATTACCAGATAGATGGAAAAATCTTTCTGACATAAACGCGCGTGAACTCGTAACATTAGTTCCACTTGCGATAATAGTTATTTTCCTTGGTGTCTACCCAGGTCCGTTGATCAATTTGATGAATACATCGGTTAACCACCTTGTTAGATTTGTATCTGAAATGGGTCAAGCAGGAGGGATGCAAATTGGAATTCTACCATAAAAATTAAATCTGGTGAAAGAAGATGGCTGAGCAGTTTGGGATAGAATTAATACAGTCGTTGAAAAATTTCCTACCTGAAATCACTTTAACTTTAACTTTGGCTTTTGTAATCATTTTAGATTTGATTTTTGGAAGAAGGTTTCGAAACATCGGAGCTTACGTTTCGCTTGCTGGGTTAGCTGTTGCTTCGTTTTTTACTGTAAAACAGTACGTAGGAACGTATCAAATTTTCAGGGCGATGTTTGTTGTCGATCCGTATTCAACATTTTTCAAATTCATATTTATTCTCTCCGCCTTTATAATTATCGTCTTTTCGTTGCAATCATATGAGTTAAAGGAAACCTCAGCTCGGAGAAGGCTTGGCGAATATTACTTTTTGCTCTTGAGCTTAACGCTTGGCGCATTCTTAATGGCTGGCTCAGTGAATCTTTTGATGATGTATCTTTCGCTTGAGTTGGTGAGTATAAGTTCGTATATCCTCGCTGGTTACATTAAAGAATCGGAACGCTCGAGTGAGGCGTCGATGAAATATGTAATTTATGGTGCCTTATCCTCCGGACTGATGCTTTACGGAATTTCCTTGATTTATGGTTTGACGGGTGAGCTGAATATATATGCCATAAATGCTTCTCTTCTATCGAGCGGGTATAGTCCGATTGTTTTGTTGATTGCGCTGTTACTTATGCTTGTAGGTTTTGGTTATAAAATCTCCGCCGTTCCATTTCATTATTGGACCCCGGATGTATATGAAGGTGCACCTATAACTGTTACCGCTTTTCTTTCGGTTAGCTCGAAAGCCGCCGGATTCGCGATGCTTTTGAGATTTTTAAAGGCGAGCTTTATTGATAGAACTGTGACAGCTGGGATTGAAGGTGCATGGACTATAATTCAAGGATTGCCTTGGACGGAGATAGGCGCTATTCTTTCTGCCTTGACTATGACTTTTGGAAATATAATCGCTATATGGCAGAACAATTTGAAAAGAATGCTTGCATATTCGAGCATAGCTCATGCAGGATATATTTTGATGGGCGTTGTTGTTACGCAAAATTTGGGCATCTCAGCAATGTTGGTTTATTTCCTTGCTTATCTTTTTATGAATCTTGGAGCTTTCTATTGTGTTATGGTCGTTGCTGAAAAAACTGGAAGTGAAGATATAGAAATTTACAAAGGGCTTGGATATCGTATGCCATTTCTTAGCGTTGCTTTTACAATTTTTTTGGTTTCTTTGACAGGGATTCCTCCAACATTTGGATTTATTGGAAAGCTTTATCTTTTCTCAGCACTTATAAACGAGAAAATTATTTGGCTTGCGGTCGTTGGGATTTTAAATAGCGTTGTCTCGCTTTATTACTACATCAGGGTTGTGAGAAATATGTTTTTAAGAGACCCTGAATTGGAAAAATCCCTTCTCAGCCTTTCCCCTGTGCATATTGTAGTTATGCTTATTCTTTTGATCCCGACTTTATTGTTTGGAGTTTACTTTGGACCTATTGTTGATCTTGCGCAGAGGTCGGTTGCAATGTTTGGCTTAAGGTAGTTCTTAATGAAATCTTAGATTTTGCTCAATTGAAAATTAAAAAATATTTCTGTAAATTTTAAGGTGAATTTGAATTCGTCGAAGCAAAAACAAAATCAATAGGTGAGTCAAATGAAAAAGTTAATCTTTCTTTTGGGGCTATTTCTCTTAACCTCTGCGATTATTTTTGCTCAAGGTGTCACAACCGCAAGCATAAGCGGTATTGTGACAACTCAGGCAGGGGAACTACTTCCCGGGGCAAATATACTTGTTGTTCACGAACCGAGTGGAACTGTTTATGGAACAATTTCAAGAGTGGATGGACACTATAACCTGCTGGGGTTGAGGGTTGGTGGTCCTTATACCGTAACTGTTTCCTATGTTGGTTATGCTCAGCAAAGAGTTTCAAATGTATTTCTCACATTAGGGCAAAATTTAACGCTCAATTTTAAGCTCACCGAACAACCAGTTCAACTTGGTGAAGTTGAAATTATAGGTGAAAGGGCAGGCTTGATAAACGCAGCTCGAACTGGTCCGGCGACAAATGTTCTGAGACAGCAAATTGATGTTCTTCCGACAATTTCAAGAAGTTTTCAAGATTATTACAAAATTTCGTCTTATTTTGTCGGTTATAACGCTGCTAGTAGAAATAACCGCTATAACAATATCCAAGTCGACGGTGTAAACTACAACGATCTTTTCGGACTTGGTGGAACTGGGGCGCCAGCGGGTCAATCGAATGTGACGCCAATAAGCCTCGAGGCAATCGAAGAATTCCAAATCGTAATCGCTCCTTATGATGTTAGACAAAGTGGTTTCACTGGTGCTGGTGTAAATGCTATTACAAGAAGTGGTACCAACAGATTTTCGGGGGCGCTTTTCCTCTATGGGAGAAACCAGGATTTCATAGGTAAGAGCCCAGATACATTGAGGAGAAAATATCCAGATTTCTCAGATTATCAAACCGGGTTTAGACTTGGTGGTCCAATTCTTAGAAATCGTCTTTTCTTCTTCGCAAACGTTGAGATAACACGCTATAGGTCGCCATTATCCAGATTTTTCGGAGCCCCAACCATTGGAACGAATATATACACTCTTTCTCCAGATAGCATTGAGACATTTCGCAGAGCTTTAAAGGAAAGGTATGGTTATGAAACAGGTTCGTTTGAAAGTTTCAGATTTGGAAGGGAAAGCGATAAGCTTTTCCTTAGGCTTGACTTTAACATAAGTCAAGAACATAGGTTAACTTTAAGGCACAGCTACCTTAACGCTTATGATGACAATGCCCCAGCAACATCAGGTATACCTTCACCGCAAATCGCAACTATTTATGCTGAGAACACTAGGTATAAGACGCAAAATGTAACGAATTCAACCGTTCTTCAATTGAGGAGCGTTCTTAGAAATAATTTAGTAAATGAACTTATCGTCGGTTACACCGACATTCATGATAGCCCCAAGTACTATGGTCAAGAATTCCCGTATGTGTCTGTGAGAGTTAGAGATGCAGATGGTAGGACGTATAACCTTGCTGCGGGTTCAGAGAAATTTAGAATGGCGAACGATTTAAGGCAAAGAGTTATTGAGATAACCAATAACTTAACATTCTTCATTGGTTCACATACAATTACAGTTGGGACACACAATGAGATATTCTCATTCAGAAATTTGTTCATTCGAGATTTCTATGGTGCTTATCACTGGAACTCGCTTGCTGATTTTCTTGCCGGAAGAAAGGCAGCACAATATGAGTTGACCTACTCAAAAACAGCAGATCCTCAACCAGCTGCGAAATGGAAAGCAATCCAATATGGATTCTATGTCCAGGATGAGTGGACTGTAAGGCCGGGGCTTAGGTTAATCTATGGTGTCAGACTGGATATTCCGACCTTCCCTGATAAACCAGCGTATAACCCCGCGGTTGATTCAACATTTAAACCACTTGGATACGATATTTCAACTGACAAAGTTCCAAAGGCACAATTTATGTTGGGACCAAGGTTTGGCATAAACTGGGATTTGCTCGGTGACAAGACATTACAGTTAAGAGGGGGTGTTGGTTTATTCACTGGGCGTGTTCCTTATGTTTGGATTTCAAACCAGTATTCAAACACTGGTGTTGAATTTGCTCGATTATTCTTAACAGGTGCTTCGGTCCCAGACTTTGTGCCTGATCCATATAATCCACCAAAAGGTGGAACACCGGTGCCGACAACTGAAATTAATGTGATGAGTCCAGATTATAAGCTTCCACAGATTTTAAGAGCAAGCTTTGGTGTTGATAAAACGTTGCCATTTGGATTTATAGCGTCCCTTGAGGGACTATATACCAAAACTATAAACGATATCCTTTACCAAGATATTAACTTGAAGCCACAAGGATACTTAGCTGATGGAAGACCAATCTATGGCGTTTGGAGTTATAGCGCTAGAAGATGGACTATTCAAAAGTATAATACCAACTTTACACATGTCGTCTTGCTGACAAATACAACTCAAGGGTACACCTATCATTTAACCTTCCAACTTGAAAGACCAGTTGCTCCTGATGGAATTTATGCTAAATTTGCCTACACTTACGGCGTTTCAAAAGATTTGAACAGCGGTACATCGTCTATTGCTCTGTCGCAGTGGAGGTTCAATCATGTGATTGATCCCAATAACCCTGATCTTTCATTCTCATCGTTTGATTATAGGCATAGAATTCTTGGAATACTTAGTTACAGAAAAGAAATCTTCGGAGGAATTGCCGCTACAATTGGTCTTTTCTACGGTGGCTTATCCGGTCAACCTTATTCCTGGGTCTATAGCGGTGATGTCAATGGAGATGGGCAAACCTCGAACGATCTCGTTTACGTCCCAAAGGATAAATATGATGTGATCCTTGTTGACGCAGCTGGTAATCCTTTGCCACCTACTGATCCCGCTTATGATCAGTTGAATTCGTTTATTGAGAACGATCCGTATTTGAGCAAGCGTCGTGGTAAATTTGCGGAAAGGATGGGTGCTCGCGGTCCATGGTTGCATCAAGTCGATGCAAGGTTGATGCTTGAAATTCCTTCGATTAGGGGTCATAAACTTGAGATTACGTTTGATATCTTGAATTTAACGAATCTCTTGAATAAGGATTGGGGAATTGTTAAGTCAGTTACATTCCAGCGAGCGTTCCTCTTAGTTTTCCGTAGCTTAGATCCGACAACTGGGAAACCAAGATTTAGATGGACCAATCCTCCTCGACCAGATATTCCACTTGATCTTGCCTCGAGATGGCAAGCCCAGATCGGTATAAGATATACATTCTAAAAATTTCTTAAGTTAGTTTTTGTGGGGAGCGGAAGTTGATTTTTCTGCTCCCCTTTTTTATTTTTAACTCGCTCTTTTTAAAATAAAAATAAGAGCCAAAAAGTATGATCATAGCACTTCTGACTGATTTCAGTGATAAAGATTGGTTTGTTGGTGTTATGAAAGCGGTGATTTTGCGAATAAATCCAAATGCGAATATAATCGATATAACCCACGAAATTCCTCCTCAAGACGTTTGTCAAGCAGGATTTGTCCTATGGAATGCGTACAAGTATTTTCCTGATAAAACAATTTTTGTTTGTGTTGTCGACCCAGGCGTTGGAAGTGAGAGAAAAATAATCGCAGTTGAAACGAAAAAATATATCTTCATTGCACCTGATAACGGCTTGCTTGGTTTTGTTTTGAGCGAGGTCGATGTTTTAAGAGCTGTATATGTTGAAAATAAAAATTACTTTCTCGAGACCGTGAGCTCGACATTTCATGGAAGGGATATATTTGCCCCTGTCTCAGCTTATATTTCACGCGGTGTTGATTTATCTGAACTTGGAATGGAAGTTACTTTGGAGACTCCGAAAAAAATGTTTATTAAAGTTTCAAGCATTGGTGATTATGAGGGTGAGGTTGTTTATATTGATAGATTTGGAAATTTGATAACAAATTTGATGCCGAGCAAAGAATTTGATGGTGAGATAAGGCTTAAAGATTTGAATATTGAAAAAATTTCAAAAACTTATTCTGATGTCAAAGTCGGTCAAGCGGTCGCTTTGATCGATAGCGGTGGTTTGATCGAAATCGGAATTCGCGAAGGCGATGCAAGTAAAATTTTGGGCGTAAAACGTGGTGAAAAAGTTGTTTTGAAAGTTAAAAAGATATAGTATATATTTTGAAAAGTTAATTAAGTGCAAACGGTGAGAAATTTTATCTTAAATTTTTTGATCGCGGTTTCGATACTTTTAACAGGTTGCGCTTCATCTAAGAAGACAAGCCCAGTTAAGCCTGAACTTGAAACGAAGTCCGCCGATGTAGAAAAATTGGTCTACAAAAGAGTTGAGGATAGAGATAAAGCAATCGAGCATTTTATAGCAGGTCTCATCTACGAAATGAAAGGGGACTATGCGAGCGCAATTCTTGAATATCAAGATGCACTTCGCTATGAGCAAAGCCCGGGGATTTACAATGCGATCGCGAAAGCGTATCAAAAAATCGGTAAGCATTCACTTGCTGTTCAAATGGCGCTTGAAGCGATAAAACTTGACCCCAAAAACATTCCATATCGCGAAACATTGGCGGATATTTACGTTGAAACATTTGAAATTCAAAAGGCGATAAATGAATTAGAGACCATACTCAAACTCGATTCCTTAAACTACAACGCTCTTTTCAACCTTGCTCAACTTTACGAGTCCAGCAAGCCCTTGCGTTCGCTTGAACTTTACAATAAAATCATTGAAAATTACGGTCCAGAATGGAACGCTCTCCAACGAGTTGCGGAACTTTCTTTTCGACTTGGGAGATTTTCTGAATCTGCGCGTGCCCTTGAGATGATGATAGGAATAGATCCTTCAAATTATGAACTTCGTAGATTGGCGGCGGAAACTTATATAAGCGCCGGGGATTTTGAAAAAGCTAAATCTATACTTTCTGAATTGATTGATTTAAACCCGCGCGATGAACAGGCAAAAATTACATATGCTGAACTTTTACTCCAGTTAAAGGAGAAAAACAAGGCGATTGAAATTTTAAATAGCGTCGTTGAAGATGATTCAGTTAAAATTGATTCAAAGTTACGAGTTGGTGAAAGTTTGTTAGGGAGAGCACAAAATGATATCAGTTTGAAAGTATTTGCAAAAAAGATTTTTAAAAATTTGTCTGAAAAATATCCCAATGATTGGAGGCCGCATTGGTTTTTGGGTATAATTGCTTCGGATGAAAGAGATAATTTGACTATGCTTGAAGAGTTTAAAAAAGTTGTAAAACTAAATTCGCAAGTTGTTGAAGCATGGCGTGGGATTGGGATCGCTCTTTACGAACTTGAAAAATTTGATGAACTTATAGATTGGATGAAAAATGGGCTTGAGAAATTCCCGGACGATTTCATAATCAACTTCCTTCTCGGACTTAGTTATCATCGAATTGATAGAAATCGTGAGGCGGTCGCACCGCTTGAGAAGGCGCTTTCGCTCGATCCGAAAAATATTGATGTCATAAGCACGCTTGCTCTCGTCTATGATGCTGTTGGTGAGAGGGTGAAATCAGATTCACTTCATGAACTCGGCTTGAAATTAAGCCCCAATAATCATCTCCTTTTAAATAACTATAGTTATACACTTGCTGAAAGAGGCGAAAGGCTTGAACTTGCCCTTGAAATGGCTAAAAAAGCCATCGAGCAGGAGCCTGAAAATCCATCTTATCTTGACACGATTGGATGGGTTTATTTCAAACTTGGGGATTATCAAAAAGCGCACGATTACATTTTGAAAGCGGTTGAAAAAGGTGGTAGCCCTGTGGTCATCGAGCATCTTGGCGATGTTTATTTTAAACTTGGGAATAAGGAAAAAGCGATCGAATACTGGAAAAAAGCGCTTGAGAAAAATCCATCGAACGAGAAATTAAAAGAAAAAATCAAGCATGGTCAAATATAAACTCCTGATTGTAGCGCTACTTTTTCTAACCTCTTGTGCACCGTCGGAAAAGACTCTAACGGATTTAAACTTAGAATTTATACTCTCCAAAATCACCCTCAGAAATCAGTACATTAAATCCATCAACGCGAGCGGGAACATAACATTTGATTCGCCAGAATTTTCAAACTCTGCAAATTTAGAAGTTAATCTAAAAAGGCCCGACACATTGATACTTAAAGTCGAGACAATATTTGGGATGGGGCTTGGGGAAGTGAAAATTTATCAGGATAGTTTTCAAGTCGTCGATAAATTCAACAATCGCACTATGCAGGGTAAGATTGATGTTATTATTCAAAGATATCTTGGTTTGAATATAGGATTTGATGAGATAGTTGACATTTTAATTGCATCTCCGAGAATCGATAAAATTGAGTTGCAAAATTTCGATGATGGCGAACTCACTGTTAAAGCAAAAAGAAATGAGAAAGAGATGGTTTTGAAATTTAATTCTGATTTTGAACTTGAAAGTTACAAACTTATAAAAGATGGGAACGAACTTTTTGAGGTGAGATATTCAAGATATGCGAAGTTTGGGGAAACCACATTGCCTAGGGTTGTCAGAATTTGGGATAATCGAGGGCAAGGCGTCTATTTGATTTTCTCTGAAATAAAAGTAAACGAATCAAGGTGAAAGGTGAGGGGCGACCCCAAAAATAAACTTCTTAAAATCCACGAAGCCATTTCAAATCTTTTCAAGATAAAGAGAAGAAAGGGAAGCGATCCACTTGACATTTTAATTGCAACGATACTGTCACAGAATACGAACGACTTAAATAGCCACAGGGCATTTGAGAATTTAAAGAGAAAATTTCCCAATTATGAGTTGATGATAAACGCAGACTTGTGGGAGATTGAGGAAGCCATAAAAATTGGCGGGCTTGCTCATCAAAAGGCGAAACGAATAAAAGCGTTGCTTGTTGAATTAAAAGAGAAAAATGGCAATTTTGATTTGTCTTTTTTAAAAAATTTTTCAATCGAGGATGGGTTCAAATTTTTGACTTCTTTCAAAGGCGTAGGATTAAAAACTGCTAGTTGTGTCCTTCTATTTGGCTTTGGGAAAAAAGTTTTTCCAGTTGATACGCATATACATAGAATTTTAAATAGAGTTGGGATTGTTAAGACAAAAACTCCCGATGAGACGTTTGTAAAGGTTCAGGATTTGATCCCGAATGGTTTGGCGTATTTTCTTCATACCGGTTTGATAAAGTTTGGTAGGACAATTTGCAAGGCGAGGGAGCCGTTGTGTGGAGTTTGTCCAGTTTATAGGATTTGCGAGTTTGAGGATAAAAAATTTTACAAGGAAAAGAGCAAAGGGTTTAAAGTCGCAAGAAATAAGGAAAATGAATTTATCCTACTTGATGAGGTTTAAAATCTTGCCTTTTAAAGGTTAACATTTTATCTTTAAGTTGTGAAAATCAAAAACAAAAATTCAAATCCAATGGTTGGAAGAAGAGAATTTTTAAAAAGCTCATTGGTTGCGGGGATTGGGGCATTAGTTTTAAAGAAATTTTCGTTATTCGAAGAAGCAGACTCAATGGAAGTACAAGCCCCAAGTCGTCCGGTTTTGATTTCAACTTGGAGGCAAGGGATTGCAGCAAATGAGATGGGCTTTAAAGTTTTATCCGAAGGAGGAACGGCGCTTGATGCGGTTGAACTTGGCGTGCGAACCGCTGAAGATGACCCGAATGTTATGAGCGTTGGATATGGAGGATTGCCGGATGAATGTGGGCATGTCTCGCTCGATGCATGTATAATGGATTGGGAGTTTAACGCTGGCGCGGTCGCTTTTGTTCAGAAGTGCAAAAATCCAGTTTCAGTTGCGCGCAAGGTTATGGAATTGACAAAACATGTTTTCATAGTTGGTGAAGGTGCGGATAGGTTCGCAAAATTAATGGGTTTCCCGGAGGTTGACCTTCTAACCGACGAAGCGAGAAAAAGATGGCTTGAATGGAAAAGAAAGACGAGCCAAATTGATAATTGGCTCTCGCCTGAAGAGAATCATGATACAATCGCGATGCTTGCTCTCGATCAAAATGGAAGAGTTGCGGGCGCAGTTACGACAAGCGGTTTGGCATGGAAAATTCATGGAAGGGTTGGAGATTCACCAATCATAGGAGCCGGGCTTTATGTCGATGGCGAAGTTGGCGCAGCGGGAGCAACTGGCGTTGGGGAAGCAGTCATAAGAACATGTGGGAGTTTTCTCGTCGTAGAATATATGAGAAATGGAATGCATCCGCAAAAAGCGGTTGAGGAAACCTTGAAACGAGTTCTGAAAGTCAACAAGAAATGGATCGACAAAGAACTAAACTTTCAAGTCGCTTTCATAGCAGTTAATCTAAAAGGTGAAATCGGTGCAATGGGCTTGAGAAAAGGTTTCCAATATGCACTTTATAAAGATGGTAAAAATCAATTTCTCGACGCACCAAACTTAATTTAAAATTTATTAAAATCATCGCAAAATGCGAACTAAACTTGCATTAATTTTTGTTTTGCTTTTCCCAATTCAACAATCCCGCTCTCAAATTAAACTTGAAAACATAGCACTTGCATCGGAATTCTCCTATGGGCTAAAGGAAACAAACTACATCACGAAAGCAGTTGGGTTTGGCTTTTCTGGGGAATTAAAATTTCGAATCTCAAAATATGGTTGGAAATTAAAAATTTTTTCGGGTTATTCCGATTTAAAACTTGAACCGTCGGATTCGATGACGATTGAAAGATGGAATTGGGATTATTGGAAAATCTGGTATAGAAACCATGTCCGCACACTTATCGCTGATTCCAATTATGTGGTGGATTTGAACCCAAGGCAAAGGATGTATTTACTGCCAGTTAAGTTTTTTATTGGTAGAGAATTTGGAGGTGAAAGGTTTAAACTTTTTACAGGTTTTGGAACAGGTTTGACTTTCTATGAAAGAGCTTTTTGGCTAAATGAGACATGGTGGAAAAAATTCCATAACCTTCCGGATAGCGGTGAAGTTTATGTCTTTCAATATTCATTCAAAAATAATGCCCCAAGTAAGAAAGGAACTGTGTTTAACATTGGGTTGCAGATAAATGGAAGTTATAAAATAACTAGAATTGCGAATATCTACTTTGCTTTTGAATTTGAGCATTTTCCAAGTGTAAATGAGATTGAAAAAGTTGAGTTTGGCAAGATAACATTGGGAAAGGTGAGAGAAGCGGACAGGAATTTTGTTTTGAGAGACGCATTTAAATTATTGATCGGATTTTCATTTAATTATTGAAAACTTAATTTGAATTGAGATGAGGAAGTTCTTGTTTTTTGTTTTAATTCCGATGAGTTTTTCATTTGCACAATTTTCATCCTCAATCGAAGCTATTTACATCCAACCTATTGGTGGTTTTTCGAATTGGTTTGATTTACATTACTCTGGGACAGTTTATATCGGTGAGGTAAAGGATGGAGGATTTATCGCTGGAAAGTTGGAATTCTATAAATTTTATCGTGAGAACACAAAAAAACTTTTTTACAAAGACCTTGAGTTGGAATTGAAAATTTACGGTTTGGGAGTCGAATATAGACATATGCTTGGGAAATTTTACTTCGTTGATTTTTATGGTTTGCTCGGAACGGGGATATATCGATGGTTTGGCCTTAGAGGTGAGTATTTCTTTAAAGATTCTGAGGGTAATATCATCGATTATATGGACGCAAATAGGCAACAAGATTGGAGCGCTGGTTTTTGCGGTGGATTTGGGATTGGAGTAAATGTTTTAAAAAAATTATCTTTTAATTTCAACGCTCGTTATCAGATAATTGTTGGGGAGATGTGGCAGACATTGGCTTTGCGACTTGAACAAGCAAGTGGATTCCAATGGGTTGGAGCGCAAGCGGGTATGCAGTTTAAGTTTTAGGTTTAATTTCTTTGATATATGGTACCCTTAAAAGTTCTGGCAAGAACCGGTGATGCGATGGATGCTTATCGCAGTATGATATATTGATTTTCAAAATCCCATTCTCTTCGGACAATTGATATTGATTTGGTTTAATCTCATGTTCGGTGAGAATTTCTATAAGTTCTGCTCTTCCTTTTCCTTTCTCATCGATAATTTCGAGTTGAAGTGTTGTGAAATGGCATTTGCCAAGGAGTGACTTTTCAACTTTTCCAAGAAATGTTAATACGATAAGAACAAGCCCGGTGAAAACCGTCGCAAGGAGAAGATGATTTGCTCCGATCGCAAGTCCAATTGCAGCAACTACGAAAATTGTCGCTGCAGTCGTTAGACCAGTTATCGTTCCCCTCGATTGGATTATCGTTCCAGCTCCGATAAAGCCAATTCCTGTTACAACTTGTGCAGCAACTCTTCCAGGGTCACCACCAAGTTTGATTGATAAGATCATATAAAGCGTGGAGCCGAGACAAATTAATATGTTTGTTCTAAATCCAGCAGGTTTTCCTTTTAACTCCCTCTCAAGCCCAATGAGACCGCCAAATGTAATCGCAAGAAAAAAATTGAAGATGTCAAAATAAATTTCGGGCATAATTTAAACTTTGATTTATTTAAAGTTTGCAATGGCAGTTTTAGTAAAACAATAAAAAATGTAGGCTTTTTTCAAACTAAAACTTTATATCCAGCGGCTTCGACTTTTTCTTTAACATCCTCTATGTTAAGTTCGCCAGTGTAGACTATCTCAAGTGTTTTAGTCATATGATCTGCTTTGGCGGATACAACATTTTTCAATTGTTTAACTGCCTTTTCAACTGTCATCTCACAATGATGGCATGTCATGCCTTCGACGGTTAAGGTTAGTCTATTCATTTTTTATCTCATAATTTTAGTTTATTCGAAGTGAATTTGACACGACGATAATGGAGCTAAGAGACATCGCAAATGACGCGAAAACTGGCTTTAAAAGAAGTCCCAAAATTGGATACAAAACCCCAGCGGACACAGGAATTAAAATTACATTGTAGAAGAAAGCCCAAAAGAGATTTTGTTTTATGATTTTGTAAGCTTTCGAAGAAAGTTTTATAAGTTGAAGCACTCCTTTTATGTCGTCTCTTAAAAGTATCATATCTGCGGTTGCTGAGGCTATATCTGTCCCTGAACCAATTGCAATTCCAACATCCGCTTTTGCAAGCGCCGGGGCATCATTTACACCGTCTCCAACCATTGCGACGATATAGCCGGCGTTTCTTAGTTCATCGATCTTTTCTGATTTTTGTTCAGGTAAAACCTCCGCAAAAACTTTTTCAACCCCAATTTTATTTGCTATAGCTTTTGCAGTTTTATAATTATCGCCCGTAAGAATTGCGACTTCGATGCCAAGTTTTTTAAGTTCAAGAATTGTTTGTCTTGCGTCATGTTTAATTGTATCCGCTATGGCTATAATTCCAGCAATTTTCCCGTCAACAGCGACGAAGACGGGGGTTTTGCCTTCGTTTGTTAAAATGTCTATAACTCTTTCAAAATTTTTTGTCTCAATGTTCAAGTTTTTCATAAATGTTAAATTCCCAACCGCAACCTCGCTTGAATCGACATTTGCAAATACACCTTGACCTGGGATTGAGAAGAAGTTCTTTGGTTCGTAAAGTTTCAGATTTCTTAACTTCGCATATCTAACGATTGCTTCCGCAAGGGGATGTTCGGAATTTCTCTCTACGGATGCTGAGAGTTTAAGGATTTCGGTTTCGGATAAGTTGCCAAATTTTATTATATCTGTGACCTCTGGCTTTCCATAAGTAATTGTTCCGGTTTTATCAAAAACGATGAAGTTAATTTTATTCGCTACCTCAAGCGCTGATGCATTTTTTATCAAAATTCCATATTCAGCTGATTTTCCAGTTGCTACAACGATTGCAGTTGGCGTTGCAAGTCCAAGAGCGCAGGGACACGCAACAATTAATACGGAGACAAAATTCATAAGCGCAAATGTGAAATTATACCCAAGAAGATACCATGTTAAAAAAGTTAAAATCGCAATGCCTATTACAATTGGAACAAAAACAGAAGCTACTTTATCTGCAAGTTTTTGAACGGGTGGCTTTGTCGCTTGGGCATCTTTGACAAGTTGGATCATCCTTGATAAAACTGTATCCTTCCCGACATTTGTGACTTTGAATTTAAAACTTCCCGCTTTGTTTAATGTTGAACCTATAACCCCATCACCGGGCTTTTTCTCAACAGGCATACTTTCCCCAGTTATCACAGATTCATCAATAGAGGCATAACCTTCAACTATTACGCCATCAACCGGAATTCTCTCCCCAGGTTTGACGAGAACTATATCGCCAACTTTTACTTCTTTGATCGGAACAATTATTTCCTCTCCATCTTTTACGAGCGTGGCTGTTTTAGGTTGAAGTGATGAAAGTTTCTTTATTGCGGATGTCGTTTGAGCTTTTGCCCTTGCCTCAAGCAATCTCCCAAGCAAAATTAATGTTATTATAACTGCTGATGTCTCATAATAAACATCCGGCGCTTTTCCAATGGACGTAAAAACTTTTGGATAAAATGTCGCTACAACGCTATAAAGATATGCCGAGCCGGTTCCAATTGCAATTAATGTATTCATATCTGCGGATAAATGACGAATCCCAGCAAAAAAACTTTTGAAAAATCTACCTCCACCGTAAAAGACAACCGGCGTCGTCAGGACAAAGAGAATGTAATTGACAGCAGTTCTATTTTCGATGTGATAAAATAAATGAGAAATCATATCAAGCAGGATTAAACCTGTAAGCAGAGCACTTAAAATGAAGCGTTTTTTTAGGTCTTCATATTCATGCTTTTTGATTATCTCTTCATAAAGTTCTACATCTTCTTCTGCAATGGTTGGGACTTTGTAGCCAAATTTTTCTATCTCTTCTTTTATATTGCCAAGCGAGACAAGCGTTGGGATAAATTCAAGCGTTATGCTTTCTGTTGCTGGATTTGCGGAAACTTTTACAACGCCATTTAATTTTAAAAGTGCGTTTTCGATGAATGACGAAGAAGCGGTGGAAATTCCTTGCACTGGGATAGTTATCTTCTGTATCGCTACATCATATCCGATTGATTTTACAGAATTTATTACATCTTTGATGTTAATTTGAGCGCCCGGTTCAAGCTCAAGTGTTGCTCTTTCAGTCACAAGATTGACAATAGCGTTTTTGATCCCCGGAAGTTTGGTGAGATTGTTTTGAACTTTCAAAACACAGCTTGCGCAAGTCATCCCAACGATTGGGATATCTATCTTGATGGATTTGATTTCCCTGAGTTTTTCTGTTTCTTTGCTTTGTTCTTTCATTTTTATGCCCGATGCAAGAAAATTTTTCTTTTTTCAAATATAAATTTTCCGATAAAAAAAATCAATTTGAACATTATTTGGATGAAAATGAAGCCCTTAATTAAGATCAAAAAACGCACGGTGAAACGATTTTTAAAAGAGCGGCAGTAAAATTTTTAATTTTATTGTGTCAGAACTGGTTTTTGTTGCACCGAATTTTTCTGTATCAAGCTATTGGTCAGCAGGCTGTTTATTTGGATGAAGCTGACTTCCGCATCGTGAAATTGTATGCAAATCCAAACCATGGGAGAAAGGGGAAACCTTCAATTTCGGCTCCAATGGGATAAATAAAGCCGAGATCTGCTGCTAAATTCTCGCCAAAGAAACGAAAGCCAAAGGAAAGAAAATCATCATTAAAGTTGGGCAAGAACCAGTTTTCAGTTATAAACTTGATGCTGTTGGAGGCTCTTAATTCGGCACCGATTAAAACAGTCGGTTTATCAGCAACATTGCTTCCATAATATCCCCAGCCAAGGCCCGCTGTGATAGATAAGTTGTCAGTTCCATATGTTCCTACCCCATAATATATGACTGCAGGCTCACCTCCTTCTGTTGTGTTGAGATAGAGAAGTCCGCTGGCAGCACTAAACTTTCCAGTTTGAATTGGTGTGATTTTTGGGGCAAAATAGACCAGCTGCTGACGGGAGCCCGTAAAAAGCGACATACCACCTGAAAGAGAAATAAAATCAGTAATTCCTATAGCCAAGAGAGGGAAGAAAATTTCGTATGCGGAAAAATAACCTTGCCCAGATTTGAGTGGGCGAGCAGTTGGAGCTAATAATAGACGCGTCCGATTCGGATCAGGGCGAACATATCGACCATTCTGTTGAAGTTCAATGCTTATATACGAAATCTCATCTGGAAAAAACAAAAATTTCAACTTTTTTAAGTTCAAACCCAAGCGCAGTTACAATCAAATTATATTTACCAGAAGGAATGGATTTAATTTCAAACCATCCAAGTTTATCAGTTGTCGTTCCAAAAGTTGTGCCTTCAATCAGAACTGTAGCACCAGCTACAAACTCCCCCGTTGAGTAATTTCTAACCACGCCCCTTACTACTCCGGTTTGAGAATATAAAAGATTTGATAAGAAAAGCATTAAGATAGCGATCCTTTTCATATCCTTTAACCTCCTTTATAATTTTTTCATAAAAACTGGGGTAAATACCATTCCCCAGTTTCTATTTATAGAAACCAAAATTAGAAAAGTTAAGGTTCTCGAGCGGTGGTCTTGTTTTTGTTTGAAGATGCGAATTTTTTAAATTTAAAAAGCAAAGATAAAACATAAAATTTTATCCATGATGAAAAAGTTTCTACCTCTCCTCTTCCTGATGCCAGTTTTAATTCTAGCTCAAAAACCCCAAGATAACCGTGTTACAAATATTGGTAGAATTGGTCTTGCCGTTAACTCGTATGGACAAATAGGCAATGGATTTAACCCATCTTTTTGGCCAACTCAACCTTCGTGTGAATTTCCAATTAAACCTGTAAGAACAAGAATTGAACATCTTTTTAATGGTGGACTTTGGGTCGGTGGTTATGGGAAGAGCGGTTTGTCAGTGTCAACTGCGACAAACGATAGGAGATTTTCAAGCGAATTCACACAACCACTGGATCAAGGATTATATGAACGTTCAATTTTGCTCGAATCAAAATATTATAGCCCGGATGCCATAAGCCATCAAGATTTTTACTGCGAATTCACAGATACGAATACGATAAATCCTTTAACAGGGGAACCGATATCGGGGCATTATCCACTTGGCGTCTCCGTCCGTATGGAAACGTACACTTGGCAATATTCGATAGCAGATAATTTCGTGATATTGAATTTTACGATAAAAAATGTCGTCGATGTCCCGATAGAAAGTTTATATGTCGGTTTAGTTACTGACCTTGTCGTAAGAAATACAAATTATAGATTTCCTGCCGAAGGTTCTGTTTTTTACTCAGGCACTGGACTTGGTTATATCGATAGTTTGAGATTGCATTATGCGTTCGACGCTGAAAATAGACCACAAGATGGGCTAACGGATAGTTACATAGGCATAAAACTTCTTGGAACGGAACCGCTTTCGGGAGAACATCTTGATAGTTTGAATAAATATACCGTTTATCAGGTTTGGCAATTTAGAGCAAGCACAGGCGATCCAGATTTAATTTCACCTCTAAATGACCAGCAAAGATACGATAAGATGAGAATTAATTTTCCAAAGGAAAAAATTCCATCTTTAAAACTTCCGGGCAATCGATATACTCTTCTCTCTGCTGGACCTTTCCCAACTTTATCCCCGGGTGATTCTGTTAATGTCGCTTTTGCGGTGATATGTGCTAAGAAATATGGCGATGACCTGCAAAAGGATGACACACCGTTGAGTAAAAAATTGCTTGTCGAAAGCGCAATATGGGCTCAGAAAACATACAACGGCGAGGATAGGAATGGCAATGGAATTCTTGACCCCGGTGAAGATTTGGATGGCGATGGCAAGATAACAAGGTTTATATTCCCAACGATACTTCCACCTCCAAAAGTTAAAGTGGTTCCCGGCGATAGAAAAGTTGAAATTTATTGGGATAATTCAGTTGAAGATGTGGTTGATCCAGTTTTAAACAAAAAGGATTTTGAAGGTTACAGAATTTATATGTCGAAACAGGGATTTGACATCGGATTTGTTAAGACAGGCGAAGACCCGTATATTTTACTTGCTGAATTTGACAAACTTGGAAATGAAATAGAATTTAATACCGGATTTTCTGCGATAAAGTTATCTGAGCCGGTGACATTTCCAGACGATTCCGTTGGATATTATTACAAATTCACAGTTGGGAATTTATTGAACGGTTGGCAGTATATTTTTGGGATTGAAGCTTTTGACGAAGGTGACCCCATTAACAACATCCCAAGTCAATCGAGCGTGAGAGTTTTGAGAAGAGTTGTGCCGGGTTCACTTCCGACCTCGGATAAATCGAAAGAAGTTGGCGTTTATCCAAATCCTTATTATGCGAGAGCGATATGGGATGGTGCCGGAGGTGAAAGGGAGAGAAAAATTTATTTTTACAATTTGCCGAGAAAATGTGAGATCACAATTTATACGCTTGCCGGTGATATAGTCGATAGATTCATTCACGATGCCGATACTTACACTGGTTCGGATGTTCAATGGTTTCAAGTCTATGGAGATGGGACGCAAAAATTCTCTGGCGGAGAGCGTGCATGGGATTTGATTTCGAGATATGATCAAGCTATTGCGACGGGATTGTATCTTTTTACAGTCAAAGACCTTGAAACTGGTGAGATAAAAAGAGGCAAGTTTGTGATAATTAAATGAGATAATCTAACTTTGCTAGATGCGAGAAACCGAATAAAAACAAAAATAAAAATTCAGCTATGCGAGCGATAATTTTAACAACACTAATTCTAATCTCAAGCTTCGTCCTTGCACAGCAAAATCCGTTTCCGTTGAAATCAATTCAAAATATTCAGTGGGTTCATCCTGATTCCCTGAGGAAGGCAGATAGTTTGCAAGCGGTAGGGGTTGCGTTTAACTCCCCAGGATTTTCACATTGGATTGAGGATTCAAGATATTGGCATGCACCGTGGATTGCTGGGAGTAGTGGCGATACTTTTACTGTTGTTGGCGTAGTAATGAATAAACCACAAATGTATGCCCTTGGAAATAGGTATGTTGTATTTATTCAAGACACAGCGGGTGGGCCATGGAGCGGGATAATTGTACTTGCGAATGACACAACTTCGCCAAACACACAGGCGACGGGAATTCAAGTCCTTGACACTGGAATGGTTGTAAAACTTGTCGGCAGAGTTGAAGAATACCCCCCGACATCAAGCACCGGTTATACCGAGTTATTCACTGTTATACCGCATCCAGAAACTAAACAGATAATTCCAATTGAAGTCATCGATTGGTGGACGAGTCGTCCTGAACCAGTTGAAGTTAAAGTTTCTGACTTTGTGAGAGGGAATGCCTCCGCCGGTGGGCATCAAATTAACTTTTCAAATGGAGAACAATGGGAAGATGTTTATGTGGTGATAAAAAATGTGTATGTTTTCAATAGAAGTGGAACAGTTGGAGGTAGATGGACATGGTGGATAGCCGATGATTCTGGAAATGTTATGCAAGTATATGATGGTTCAAGGTATTTTAGAGGTGGTTCCGCTGGATTTGATCCTAATTGGACTCCTCCACCAATTGGGACAAGGCTTGAATATATAAGAGGTGTTATAGTTGGAGTTGGAAGCGGTTATGCTATAACTCCACTTTATCCTGGGGATATAAAAATTCTTTCTTATGCTCCTGAGATCAACCACGCTTTCACGTCGCCACAGAAAAGAGAACCTGCTTTTCCAACAAGCACTGATCAAGTCAAGGTAAGAGCAATTGTTAAAGTCACGGATCCTGACACGAATGTAAAAATTGATACAGTTAAAGTTCTCTACAGTGTCAACTATGGTCCGTTTAACGAAGCCTTGATGTCGAAGATAAGCGGGGATACCCTTTGGGAAGGAATTATCCCATCTCAATCGAACGGTTCGCTTGTTAGATATTTCTTTAAAGCGGTTGATTCAAAAGGTCAAACATCTCAACTCCCCGGCGACACATCGCAAAATATCTATTTCTATTTCGTCAAAGATGAAAAGTTGAGGATAAAAGATTTGCAATATACAATTCTTCGAAATGGAAATACCGGATTTTGGGATTTGAGGGTCACCGTTGATGGAATTGTAATGGCAGATACAAGTGATTTCCCGGTCGAGGCTATACCAAACGCTGGTTCAAAGGATCAGCCCAGGGTTTATATCCAAGATGACACATCAGCATGGAGCGGAATTCGCTTGTATGGAAGTAAAGCATACAGTGTGAAAATAGGAGATAGCGTCAAAGTTATAGGAATTGTGCGTGAGAGAAATAATGTTACTGAGATCGTTGTAGATAGTTTAATAGTCCTTGCAACCGATTGCCCGATTTATCCGCCTGTCGTCGTTCAAACAGGTGAAGTTGGCAATAAACCGAATGGAACTGTAAGCTCCGAACAATGGGAGAGTATGCTTGTTGAATTTAGAAATGTCAGTGTAACAGATATTGATCCGGATAGAAATGGCGGGACATTTCGTGAGTTTGTGGTGGATGACGGAACGGGACCTTGCAGAGTTAACGATGATGGGGTATATAAATACAGCAACTATCTTGCGGATACATCTCTTGGCTTTAGAAGTATCAAAGTTGGGAATAGAATAAGTTATCTGCGTGGAATCTTTTACTTCTCGTTCAATAATTATAAACTTGAACCAAGGAAGGATGATGACTTTGGAACGATAACGAAAGTAGTCGTTGCGTACAACCCAGAAATACCAGATAGATTCGAACTATTGCAAAATTATCCGAACCCATTTAACCCATCAACTTATATCAGATATAAACTGCCTAAACAAGTTCATGTTACTTTGAAAGTTTACGATGTCCTTGGAAGAGAAGTTGCAACTCTTGTTGACGAAGTGCAAGATGCTGGTTCATATAGGGTTAGGTTTGAGAATAGTCATATTTCAAGTGGAGTTTATTTCTATGTCTTGCGCGCTGGCGATTTTGTGGATGTTAAAAAGATGATGTTGTTGAGATAATTTTTAAGCATAATTTTATGGCTTTTGAAAAAAATTTTTACTTGCTATGAAATATAAGATTTTATCTGCACTTATATTACTTGCTTTGTTTCAAGGATGTGTAAAAAGGAAAACAGACGGACTTTTACCAAATCAAAGACCCGAGACCTACATCTCGCTTTTTCCTGATTCATCGTTGAACCAATCGACAAGCAACCCGCATCTTCATTGGTGGGGTGTTGACCCTGATGGATGGGTGATAGGGTATGTTTATAGCTTTGATAGAAAAAATTGGTTTTGGACATTTAAAAACGATAGCGTGTTTAAACTTCAAATTTTGGGTGCGGACACAAGTTATGATTTTTTGGTTTTTGCGGTTGATAACACGTCGATGATGAAATTTGAAGAAGCTCAGGGGGTGGGATTTATCGATCCAAATGGAAATGGAATTTGGGACAAGGGAGAAAAATTCGAGATTGTCCCAGATGATTGTTATGATGATACGCCTGCTAAATTGACCTTCCCAATTAAAAACACTCCACCATCTGTTGAATTTGCAATGACTGGTGATTTTTTAGGGACGCGTTTTGATGTTCCAGATACTACATTCCCCATTGTTTCTTTCCAGTGGATCGCATCTGACATAGATGGCAATGAAACGATTTCTGAATTTTGGGTTGCATTAAACGATACGACTAATTGGGTGATAGTTCCGGGTCAATTTAGATTTCTCACGCTTCTTGCGGAAAATTTCACACAAGATGATACGGTTGCAGATGCACTTGTCATTCCAAGCTCAACCCAAACGCTTGGCAGAGTTCCAGTGCAAGGAACTTTGAAGATGAGATTAAATGGGAACAATGTCTTCTATCTCAAAGCTCGAGACATTGCAGGCGCTTTTAGCCAAACGATAAGAATGCCTTCAGAGGGGAAAACTTGGTTTGCCAAAAGACCAAAGGGAGATCTTTTGATCGTTGCGGATTATGGAGTTGCGGATAATTCGATAAGGTTTTATAAGTCAATTTTTGATACACTCGTTGAAGGAAATTATGATGTTTGGGATCTAAGGGTTGGTTCCAGATATCCAAGGCGTGGACTCCTTGTTCCGCCATTTCCGCGCGTTGACTTCGCAGAGGTTCTCACAAGATTTTATAAATATATCTTTTGGGTTGCAAGCGATGAAACAAATTTCGATATAGCTGCTACTTCTCTGCCAAGGTTTAGAAATCAAGGTGGCAAAGTTTTGTTCTCCTTTATTCTGCCACAAAGCACAACACCTGGTTTTGATGTTGGAAAAGCTTTAAGTGATTTATCTGGTGTAGTTGATAGCGTAAGTTCTAATCCATTAACTGGATTTGTCCCTTCGGGAACGAGAATTTTGAATTATAATCCTTTGAATCCAAGTGAAAGCTCGGAATATCCTATCCTTGTTCGAGATAGTCCTGCAGATAACCCTGATGATGGCGGTAAGATAATTGCATATTTGAGAAAGCTTTATCCATCTGCAATTGCACGTCCAATTTATTGGCTTGAACCAAGAACCGCGTGGAATAATTTAAGTTTTGCTGTTGGCGTGGAATCAAACGATAAAGGTTTTGTCCTTGTCAGTTTCCCGATTTATAGATTCAATGGTGGAACAAAAAATGCCGGGGATTTTATTTCGAAGGTATTCAGAAACTTTGGCGCAAGCTCAAGAATTTATTTGCAAAGTAAAAATTTAGCGAGGTGATGAAAATGAAAAAGGCAGTTAAAGTTTTTCTGCTTTTAATCTGTATAGTGGTTTTAGTTTATGCTCAGCGAGAAAGAGGGAAAATTATTGGCAGAATTGTCGATGCGAAAGCAGGGGAAGGGCTTCCGGCTGTAAATGTCATAGTTAAAGGAACTTACTACGGCGCTGCAACCGATTTCGATGGGAAATTTGAAATAAGAAATGTAAACCCAGGGACTTATACGATTGAAATTTCTCTAATTGGATATAAAAAAATCACGATAACAGGAGTTAAAGTTTCCGCTGGTGAAGTCACAGATTTGAAAACGATAAAGATGGAAGAAACGGTTTTGACGCTTGAGCAGGAGGTTGTGGTTATCGGAGAAAGGCCGTTGTTTAACATTGAGGAAACACAGTCGAGTCGAACCATTACAGCTGAGGAGATACAAGTTGCACCAGTTCAGAATGTCAAGGATATAGTGACGCTTCAAGTTGGAGTTGTATACAGTGATGAAGGAGTTCATATTCGAGGTGGAAGAACCTACGAGGGCGCCTATCTTGTCGATGGTGTTTCAGTTCAAGATCCACTTGCCGGGACAGGCTTTGGTTTGCAATTAAGTCCGGATGCAATTGAAGAAATTGAAGTTATAACTGGTGGATTTAACGCAGAATATGGGCAGGCAACATCTGGGGTTGTAAGAGTTAAAACAAGAGAAGGGGATGAGAAATTTAGAGGTAGATTTGCATATAAATTTGATCATTTTGGGTTGAACAATAACTTTGCATCGAATTTTAACACAGATATATTTGAGTTCAATCTGAGCGGTCCATTCTTTCTTAAGTATATTTTGCCTTTGCCGGGTTCATTGACATTTTTCTCAAACTTTTCCGTTGGCTTTTCAGATGGTTTCACTTATGGAAGGACTGGGAAAAGACCAGAGCAATTGAAATCATCCCTTTTCTCCGAGATGATGCCCAAAGTTTATTCACCAAGGTTAACCCCGAGAGCGGAAAACAATTATATGGGGATGTTTAAATTAACTTGGAAACCCACGACAACTTTTAAGGTTAATTATTCTTTTGGGTTTTCCGCAAGCGTAAACCAAAATACGCGATCCCTTCAAATCACGCTTGAGTATGTTGAGCCAGGACCAGGATATCAGTATGAGTTTCAAAACATACTTCAAGATGCAAACGTTTATTCGCATTTGAATTTAAATCATCAAATTGGGATCACGCATACATTGAGTGAGAAAACATTTTACGAACTTAACTTAAGCAGATATTTCACACGTTTAAGAAGCGATGCAAATGGTCTTGACTGGAGGGATTACAAAGAACCGAGAGATGTCCCACAACTTCCACCATATTACTACAATACAGGAAGTGATACGATAAGATTAATTCCCGGCGATGGTTTTTATGACACTGGGAATCCGTTCACATGGCATGACCATTCTGCGGTTGAATATACGATCAAAGGTGATTTAACTCATTTCTTCAGCGAGCGGAATAAGTTTAAAACGGGATTTGAGATGACATTTCAAAGGTTAAAATTTGTCGATATATATCAGCCGTGGGTTCCACCAATGGGATTGAACAATGACCTTTACGAGGTGAGCCCGGCATTCGGTGCATTTTACGCTCAGGATAATATCACATTTAGCGGGATGATTTTGAATTTTGGATTAAGGTTTGATTACTGGTTCCCGGGTAAGTTTGTCGATGACGCGGTGAGAAATCCCGAAGTTGTTACGATATCAGATGAGGCTCGTCAGAGATATTTCCGCGAAACATACAATTTCTTTGGTCGCAGATGGAAGGGGAGATTAAGCCCAAGGCTTGGGATTTCACATCCTATTTCGGATAATCAGACTTTGTTCTTCTCTTATGGACATTTCTCAAAAAGGCCACGACCTCAATTTGTCTACGCAAAACTTAATCCCGTCACAGCAAGATCAACATTCCAAAAATTTGGAAATCCAAACCTTAACCCAGAGACAACTGTCGCCTACGAACTTGGTCTTAGAAATCAACTTTCGGAGAACGATGTTTTAACGATCACCGCATATTATAAAGATATTTTCGATTATGTCACTACTAAACTGGCAAGAATAACAGTTGCAGGACAGCTCGGGCGAAGTTATATAACCTATGTCAATCTTGATTACGCAAGAAGTCGTGGAATCGAAATCGAATATAAGAAAAGGATTGGACGTTGGTTTAGGGCAACGCTTAGCGGTTCGTATTCAATCGCGACAGGTAAAAGTTCATCTCCGGATGAAGGTGTTCTTGCGATAAGAGGTGAAATTTACGAAAGCATCAAAGAAACTTACCTCGTTTGGGACAGACCAATTCAAGCATCCGCAATTTTAAATTTCTATGTTGACAAAGGAAAAGGAATTTTTGGTTTTGGAAAAGGTGTGCTCGATAATTTTAATCTTTACTTAAGGGCATTTTATCAATCGGGAAGAAGATATACGCTGTATTACTTCAGAGGGGATACTCTACCGAATGGAAAACCTGCATATGTGCCTGATTTGAGGAATAGATACAGCAAGGTTGGGAAACCATGGTTTTGGGTTGACATGACATTTGAAAAGTATATCAAATTAGGAGGGCTTGAATTTACATTTATCGTAGAGGTGACGAATCTCTTTGACAATAAAAATTCGCAGATAATTAATCCTGTGACTGGAAGGGCATATGAATATGGCGACCCAACTCCTGTTGATTGGAATGACCCGCTGTATCCAGAGCTTCAAGCACCTGTTAGTCCGTTTCCATTCAATCCAGCAAGGTATTTGCCTCAGAGAAATATAAAGCTTGGTCTGTCTGTAAGATTTTAAAAGAAATTAAATTTTCGAGATGAAAAGGTTGAAATTCACATTTGGACTTCTTACACTTCTTGTGATTTCTGCTTATGCTCAACTTTTCCCGGTTCTTGGTGCACAAAGGACGGGGATTTCAACCGCGCAGTTTTTAAAAGTTTCGGTTGGCGCAAGGGCTGTTGGAATGGCTGATGCTTTTGTAGCAAATGCAACCGATGCATCCGCTCTTTATTGGAATCCCGCTGGAATCGTACAATTTAAAACGAATGAGATTTTGATTTCGCATACCGATTGGTTCGTCGATATAAAACATGATTTTATCGGTGGAGTTTATCACCTTTCAAGAAATGACGCAATTGGTTTGAGTTTAACAGTACTTTACACTGACGATATGGAAGTCACAACAGAAACGCAACCTTATGGAACTGGGAGATATTTCAAATATATCGATATCGCAGTTGGCGCAACTTACGCGAGAAGATTGACGAATCAATTTAGTTTCGGATTCACTGTAAAATATATCGAGGGGACGATAGATGTTTTGAAGATGCGAGGTTTTCTTGTAGATCTTGGGACTTTTTATTGGATAGGGCTTGGCACATCGAGATTTGCTGTTTCAATTTCAAACTTTGGTGGTGACATTGCACCAAAGGGCGAGGTTACGCTTTTGAATGGGGAAAAAATTTCATCTTTTCAATCTTTCTCTCCCCCAACGATGTTTAGGTTTAGTTTCGCGGTTGAACCAATCATAAACGACATCCACAGACTTACGACCGCGATTCAGTTGAATCATCCAAACGATAATGCTGAAAATTTTGGAATTGGATTTGAGTATGGTTTTAAAGAATCGTTTTTCCTTCGCGGTGGGTATAAAATAAATGCAGATGAGCAGGATTTCACATTTGGAGCTGGTGTCGCTCTGAAAACGAATTTTTTGAATTTGAACTTTGATTACGCATTCGCAAGGTTTGAACGCCTGGGAAATACGCACAGATTTTCACTTCTGTTTAAATTCGATCGAAAATAAAAATTTTTCAACCTGATGAATTTAAAAGCACGGTTTATTATCTTGTTCATTGGGCTTTCGCTTTTTTTAATTGGATGTGGCAAAGAACTTGACCTTTCGCAGTTTAACGATATTCCAAAGGGAATTTCAATCTCTGACACTGTTTATGTCAAAGAGGGTGCGGATTGGACAGAAGCAGGTGGAAGAAAGTTTAACCAACCGGAGGATATTCACATTGGGCATGATGGGTTTGTTTATATCGCTGATACTGGAAATGACCGAATCGTTATGATAGATCTTGCTGGAAATTACATTGGAGAGAAAGCAATTTTGCGCCCTGTTGCGATTTCACAAGATAGACGATTTAATCTCATCGTCGCTGGTGAACTTGTAAGTGGAGATTATAGATACGGGGCAATTTTCAAGATAAGACTTTTTGAATCCGGGCATAATATCAACATTGCGAGAGTTGACACGATTTATTGGGAGCCAGAAAAACCTATGCGCAGATTTACAGGGGTTGCTGACCTTATTGACAACAGTTATTATGTCTGTCGCGTTGGACCTGATAATACAAGTTTGTTTGATCCAGACAATATGATTTTGCATTTTAGCAAAAATGATTCTCTTTACCCGCGCGAATATATTGATCTTACGCCAAATCTTGACGCAACCGGAAGCGGAATTCGATCGATAAATCAAATGAGCGCGATCGTGACATTTTCAGATAGAAGGAGAGCAACTGATTTCATAGTTGCTCAAACCGATCCAGGCGCAAACTTTAAAGTCAAATGGATTCGATATAACCCCGGAAGCGAAGTTGTCCCACCAACTTGGGAAGCATATTTAAAACCCAACGCAAGCGATTTAACTACCCAAGGTATATTCGTAAGCCCAGAGGATTTAACGCTTGACACAAGAAACAATATATATGTAATCGATGCGGGACTTGATTCTCTAATGAAGTTCGATGTGAGAGGAAAACTTTTGAAAGAATCTTTCGGTCCGGAAAAACTTGGTGATGATAAATTAAAAAATCCAAAAGGCGTCGCTTGGTTTGATAGGATTTTATACATCGCTGATACGGGAAATAATCGAATCGTAAGATTTAAACTTTCAACGGACATAAGATAACAATTCCTCCGCTCGCGCAAAAATTTGGTCGAACATCTCCTCTGTCAATTTCCCTGTGAAAGTGTTTCTTTGACTCGGGTGGTATGAGCAAATCAGTGTGATTTGCTCGTTGTTTTGATTTGATAAAATTATCTCGTTGTGATGGTAAAATTTCAAATTCCCATTCAATTTAGCGAAGCCAATCCTGTTCAATGTTTTAATCGTTGTTGAGAATGCAAGTTGTCCAAGCGTTATTATGACTTTGACATTTTTGAGAAGTTTAATTTCTGTTTTAAGGTAAAAGTTGCACTTTTGAATTTCTCTTGTGGTTGGTTTATTCTCAGGTGGTACACAACGCACAATTGCAGTGATATAACAGTTGTTGAGTTTTAAACCATCGTCTTTTGAAATTGATGTCGGTTGATTTGCAAACCCAAATTTATACAATGCTCTATAAAGCCAGTCTCCGCTTCTATCACCCGTAAACATTCTACCGGTTCTATTTCCACCATGAGCAGCAGGGGCAAGCCCGATGATTAGAAGTCCCGCTTTTTGATCTCCAAACCCCGGAACAGGCCCGCCCCAATATTCCCAATCTTTAAAGCGAGCAATCTTTTCCTTTGCTATTTTCTCACGCCATTTAACAAGACGTGGGCATCTTCGACAATCTATGAGAACCTCGTTGAGCTCAGACAGTGATTTAAAATTCAACTTCAAATTTCGCCTTCTGTTTCAAATTACTCCGAACTTTTTCCCAACCTTTTTAAAAGCTTCAAGAGCTCTATCGATGTCATCTTTCGATAAAGCTGCGGAAATTTGCGCTCTTAATCTTGCTTCTCCTTTGGGAACAACTGGATACCATAATCCTTTAATATAAACTCCCTCCTTTAATAGTTCCTCGCTCATATCCATTGCAAGGGATGCCTCCCCAAGCATAATTGGAACAATTGGATGTATGCCATCAATTATCTTGAAACCAAGGTTTTTGATCTCATGCCTGAAATATATTGTGTTTTCTCTCAATTTATCGATCAGGGATGTATCTTCTTCTAACATTTTTATTGCCTCAAGTGTTGCCATGATAACAGCCGGCGGTAAAGAATTAGAAAATGTGTATGGTCTTGATTTTTGCCTCAGGTATTCGATCATTTCTTTTTTCCCGCTTATAAATCCGCCCGCAGCTCCGCCGATTGCTTTTCCAAGCGTTCCTGACAAAACTTCAACTTGTCCAAAAACACCAAGTTCTTCCGCTGTCCCACGACCTGTCTTTCCGATTACACCAAGTCCGTGTGAATCATCTACAAACAAAATTGCGTTGTATTTTCTCGCAAGTTCAATTAACTTTGGAAGTGGAGCCATATCTCCTTCCATGCTGAAAACTCCATCGGTTGCGATGATCCTAAAGCGATAATCTTTGTCTTTATCTTCCTCGAGCATTTGTTCAAGCGTTTTACAATCACCATGTGGATAAACTTTTTTATCCGTAACTTCTGCTTTGCACAGCCTTATTCCATCAATTATACTTGCGTGATTTAGCCTGTCGCTATAGATGACATCTTTATAATTTTCATAACCAAGTGATTCGTTAACAAGCGAAGCGAAGAAACCCTCGTTTGCTGCAAAGCAAGATGAAAACAGTATTGTATCTTCTGCGCCGATAAATTCAGAAATTTTTTCCTCAAGTTGTTTATGAATTGTTTGAGTTCCGCAGATAAATCTAACCGAGGCAACACCGTAGCCATATTCTTTAATCCCGCGTATAGCCGCTTCTTTAATCCTTGAATGGGACGCAAGACCGAGATAATTATTTGACGCAAGCATAACCACTTCTCTTCCGTCGACCCTGACAATTCCGCTCTGCTCACTTACAAGCGGGATTTCTTTTTTGAATGTCTTTGTCGCTTGTAGTCTGTTAAGTTCTTCTGTTAAAATTTGGGTATAATTCATCTTCTTTTGAAAATTTTGTTTTTAAGGTTTCAAAATAACTTTTAAACCGTCACCATTTTTAATTGCGCTGAACCCTTCTTCAAACCTTTCGAGAGGGAGTTGATGGGTTATGAACCCGGATTCTAAAATTTTATCCGCAAGACCTGATTTGAGAAGCGAGCGCATAGTCTCCCAAGTTTCGAAAACCTTTCTTCCGATTATCCCATGAATTGTGATGCCTTTGAAGATTACGTTTTTTGAAAAATCGATGTTGATATCTCCCTCAGGTAAACCAAGCAATGAAATTGTTCCGCCCATTCTTATGACTTCAAACGCATCTTGATATGCCTTGTAATTTCCGGACATTTCGAACACGATGTCAACGCCTGTTCCATTTGTTCCCGCTTTTACAGTTTTGATAAACTTTTCCCTTTCTTCTGGAATGGCGACATCAAAGCAATAATCTGCGCCAAATTTTTTTGCGATGGAGAATCTTTTTTCGACTATTTTCTCATGCGTTGCACCTGTGCCAGGTTTTGATGCGTCTGTGACGAAAATTTTCGCTGCCCCACTCATCTTTGCTATCGCGGTTGCCATCAACCCTTGCACTCCACATCCAAGAATTGCAACTGTTTGCCCCATCAAATTGACAGATTGAGCAGTGTGAACAGCGTTTCCAATCGCATCCATAAATGCAATTATCTCAACGGGAAGTTCACCGTTTCTAAATAGAATTATATTTTCAGCAGGAACTTTGACATATTTCGTAAAAATCCCGTCTTCATGGATTCCCTTTATTTTCGTGTTTTGACAAACATGCTTTTGTCCAATTCGACATTGATGGCATCTCCCGCAAGTTATGTGCATCTCCGCGGAGACGACAAAGTTTTCATTTAAGACTTTGATCAAGTCGACATCATTTGCAAGTTCGTCAATACTTCTTTTTCCAACAAAGTCGAGAAGTGCTTTGTCTTCGTAAGCCTTTTCAATTAATAAGCCCGCGAGGTGCTTCCTTGCCACGCTTCCAGCGTCAACGATTTTTCCCGCAAATTCATGCCCAACTACAACATACGGAGTTGAGTTTGAAAGCATCTCGTCCTTCAGCGATTGCTTGCTGTTGTAAATCCCAACATCTGTTCCACAAATTGCGCTTGCTATAACTTCAATTTTAACTTCTAATGGCTCGGTTATCTCTGGAATGGGGACTTCTGTTAATTTTAATCCCTTTTCCCAATCTTTGTCAGGATGGGGGGTTGGTTTGATGATTGCCTTCATAGTGCTGGCTTTGTCTGAGGATTCAGGTTGGGTAGTGTGCATAAGATTTCCTTTTTTCTTTTTTATAAACCGATTTTGTCGGCTCAATCGTAAATATAACCAAAAGATTTTTTTTGTTCAATTGTTTCTTATCTTTAGTTGGTTTTTAAGCTTGCGCTGTGTAAATTTAATTGACTTTTGAAAACAAAATTAAAATTTGGAGGTTAAAATGGCAGTCAGAGTCGCAATTAACGGATTTGGTAGAATTGGAAGACTAGTATTTAGGGCAGCTATCCAAAATAATGTTGAAGGTCTCGAGTTCGTTGCGATAAACGATATAACTGATACAAGAACCCTTGCGCACCTTTTAAAGTATGACTCAATACATCGTCGTTTCCCTGGAACAGTTGAATATACGGATAATGAACTTATCGTAAATGGTAAAATAATTAAAGTTCTCGCAATTAAAGACCCAGCACAATTGCCATGGAAAGACCTCGGGATCGACATTGTAATTGAGTCAACGGGTTTATTTACTAAAAAAGCAGATGCTGAAAAACATATCCAAGCGGGGGCAAAGAAAGTTATAATAACAGCTCCTGCGGATGGTGTTGAGAAAACGATCGTGCTTGGAGTTAACGATAATATCCTCACTCCAGATGATGTTATAATTTCAAACGCATCATGCACAACGAACTGTTTGGCTCCTATGGTAAAGGTTGTGCACGATAATTTTAAAGTTAGAAAAGGCTTGATGACCACAGTTCACGCTTATACAAACGATCAAAGAGTCCTTGACCTTCCACACAAAGATTTAAGACGAGCAAGAGCCGCTGGAATGTCAATTATTCCAACGACAACTGGTGCAGCAAAAGCTGTTGGTAAGGTCATTCCCGAACTTAACGGAAAACTTCACGGATTTGCACTTCGCGTCCCAGTTCCAGATGGCTCAGTTACAGATTTTGTAGCAGAACTTGATAGAGATGTCACGGTTGAAGAAGTGAACAAGGCATTTAAAGAGGCAAGCGAAACATATTTGAAAGGAATCCTTGAGTATACAGAAGATGAAATCGTATCAAGCGATATAATCGGAAATCCATATTCATGCATCTTTGATGCAAAATCCACAATGGTCATGGGCGGAAACCTTGTTAAAGTTGTCGGCTGGTACGATAACGAGTGGGGCTATTCGTGCAGAGTTGTCGATTTGACAAAGAAAATAGCAAGTTTGATAGGAGATTAATTTTATAATCAGAAAGAAAATGAGAAATTGACGTGCTTTGGTTAATTTTAATCTTTTTTGCTAATATTTTGTTTTCTCAAAACCCTGAGAATATCGTCAAGAAGTCGATCTCGGTCGTTGAAGAAAACGATAAAAAGATTGAATCTCTTTCAGGCAATTTTAAGCTTAAAGTTAAACTTAACTACGAACTCACGGTTAAAAAGGGAAATTATGAATTCGTTTACGATGTAAAGTTCAAAAATGGAATAGTGGAGGAAAGAAAACTTGTGTCTGTGCCGAGCTTGGTTGATTCTTCAAGTTTGAAGATCGCAAAGCAAATTGAGAAAGTTAGACGGGGCGAGGATTTAAAGATAAAAAATCTTGTTTTCCCATTTCTTCGCATTGGAGATAGTTTGGCTGAAAAAAGCATAAACTATAAACTTGATGGGGTTGAAAAATTTAACGGCAGGGATTGTTTTGTTGTATCTGTCGATTATAAAATCAAAAGCGATACAGCTGGTTCAAAGGGAAATGGGAAAATCTGGATCGATAAAGAAAGCTATGCCCCAATTAGATGTGAATATGATGTAACTTATGAATCCGAAAGGCTTGGCAAAAATCAGAGCAAGCAATTTCTTGACTTGAGCAAAGTTGAAGCAGTTGTCCTGCCCGCGAGAAATATAATTTATGTTTTTCCGAAGGTTTTGTTTATAAAATTTGCGAAAATTGAATTGGTTTACGAAACTTATGATTTTAAATTTGAAAAATAAATCAGGATAAGCACATGAGAAAAGTAACAATCGATGATCTAAGCCTCAAGGGGAAAAAAGTTCTTGTCAGGGTTGACTTCAATGTTCCAATTGAAAGTGGGAAAGTTTCCGATGATACGAGAATAAAGGAAGTGTTGCCGACAATTAAAAAAATTATATCTGAAGGCGGAAGGGCAATTTTAATGAGCCATCTTGGAAGACCAAAGGGTTTTGATTCAAAGTATAGTTTGAAACCCGTCGCTGAACATTTATCGAATTTGCTTGGAATGCAGGTTAAGTTTGCACCGGATTGCATCGGTGACGAGGTTAAAAGAATGGTCGATGAGTTAAAAGAAGGAGAGGTCTTGCTTCTTGAAAATGTTAGATTTCATCCAGAGGAGGAAAAAAACGATGAAAATTTTGCTCGTGAGCTTGCTTCGCTTGTGAATGTTTACATTAACGACGCTTTCGGAAGCGCTCATAGAGCACATGCATCGACTGAGGGAGTTGCAAAATTTGTTGGCGAGACGGCGATTGGATATCTGATGCAAAAAGAAGTTGAATATCTTTCGAAAGCAGTTTCAAATCCAGAAAAACCTTATGTTGCAATCCTTGGAGGAGCAAAGGTTTCGGATAAGATTCAGGTGATAAAAAATCTGATGGAAAAAGTTGATGCTTTTCTTATCGGTGGAGGAATGGCAAACACGTTTTTAAAAGCAAGGGGATATGAAGTGGGTAAATCGCTTGTCGAAGAAGATAAACTTGAACTTGCCAAAGAAATTTTAAATGAAGCAGAAAAGAAAAATGTTAAATTTGTTTTACCCGTTGATTGTGTGATAGCAGATAAATTCGCAAATGATGCAAACTTTGAAGTGGTCGATCCCGATAAAATTAAACCTGATTGGATGATACTTGACATCGGTCCGAAGACCGTGAAGATGTTCAGCGAAATTTTAGAAAATGCAAAGACTGTCGTTTGGAATGGACCTATGGGAGTTTTTGAATTTGAAAATTTTGCAAAAGGGACGTTTGAGATCGCAAAAGTTCTTGCACAGATAACTGAAAAAGGCTCGGTGACGATCGTCGGCGGAGGCGATTCAGCCTCTGCGATTTCTAAAGCTGGACTTTCGGATAAGGTTTCGCATGTTTCAACTGGTGGTGGGGCTTCGCTTGAATTTCTTGAGGGTAAAATTTTACCCGGGATTGCTGTTATAGAGGAGAAAAATTAAACAATTTTAGCTTTCGAAAAATTTTTCCAAGAGGCGGTCTAAACCGCCTCTTTCTTATTTTTAATTTAGCAAACGACATTGTATATTTTAAAGAATGCAAAATAAAGTCACCTCGATTTGATGAGTTATAGATATTATAGACCAAGTTTTTTTCGCGGTTTCAGTTTTTTCCCGCCAGCAATAAAGTATTTTATCATCATAAATGTTATCGTTTACCTTTTGCTTGTAATCTTTGGATTGAACTTTAGAGTTTCCGGCAGCCCACTTTATATTTACATTTATAAATTTTTTGCACTTAATCCGATAGGGGATGGCTTTTATATTTGGCAATTGATTACGTATATGTTTATTCACGATCCGAAAGGAATTTTCCACATCCTTTTCAATATGTTGATGCTGTGGATGTTTGGAACCGAGGTGGAAAACCTATGGGGAACAAAAAGATTTCTGGTCTATTATTTCACATCTGGTATTGGAGCTGGAATTGCACATTTGATTTTTGCACCATTATTTGGACAAATTGGACCTGTTGTTGGAGCCTCCGGTGCAATTTATGGAGTTATGATGGCTTTCGCTGTTATGTTTCCCGATAGATATATTTTCCTTTATTTTTTGATCCCGATACCTGCAAGAGTTTTCGTTGCGGTTTTGATTGCATTTGATTTGCTTATGGGCGTATTTGGTAGCGATGGGGTTGCTCATTTTGCTCATCTCGGTGGAGCAATTGTCGGATTTGCTTATATAAAACTTATGTATGCTGGGTTTGACTTGTCGGATATGATTTCAAAGGTGAAACTTCCAAAATTAAAACGAAGACCCTCGAAGAATAAATATCTACTTGTGGATGATGAAATCATAACCCAAGAACAAGTCGATGCGATACTTGATAAAATAAGTCAATATGGGTACGAGAGCTTAACAGAGCGAGAGAAGAAAATTCTTTATGAAGCGAGCAAAAAATTGCGTTAATAACAAAGGAAAAGATTCATTATGATAAATAGAAGAAAATCACGCAAGGTTTATGTCGGAAATGTTCCGATCGGCGGAGACGCTCCGATTTCTGTTCAATCTATGACGAAGACAAAAACTTCGGATGTCAAAGCCACGCTTAAACAAATTTATCAACTTACGGAAGCGGGTTGCGATATAGTTAGAGTTGCTGTCCCAGATAAAGAATCCGCAGAAGCATTAGCTGAAATTGTGAAAGGTTCACCAATACCGGTTGTTGCGGATATACATTTTAATCATATATTTGCTTTGAAAGCCATTGAAACTGGCGTTGCAAAAGTTAGAATAAATCCGGGCAACATTGGATCAAAAGAAAGAATAAAACAGGTTTTGAGATCTGCAAAGGAGCGAGGTATCCCGATAAGAATTGGTGTAAATTCGGGCTCGCTTGAAAAGGATTTGCTTGAAAAATATGGATATCCGACCGCAGAAGCACTTTTTGAAAGCGCGATGAGGCATGTCGAAATTTGTGAGGAGTTTGGATTTTCTGATATTGTTATATCTGTTAAGTCAACAGATGTAAGATTAATGATAGAAGCTTATAGGTTGATCGCAAGCAAAACGGATTATCCACTTCATCTTGGAGTAACCGAGGCGGGTCCATTTTTCACTGGAACTGTCAAATCTGCTGTTGGAATTGGAACATTGCTCGTTGAAGGTATCGGCGATACGATAAGGGTTTCGCTTACCGATGACCCCGTAAAAGAAGTTGAGGTTGGTAGAGAAATTTTGCGTTCGCTTGGACTTGCTTCAAGGAATGTGGAAATAATCGCATGCCCAACATGTGGACGTCTTGAGGTGGATTTGTTTAAAATCGTAAATGAACTTCAGGAAAAACTTAGAGGCGTTAAAAAGCCTGTAAAGGTTGCAATTCTCGGTTGCGTCGTAAATGGACCTGGCGAGGCAAGTGAAGCGGATATTGGAGTTGCATGTGGAAAAGGGGTGGGAATTTTATATAGAAATGGTGAAGTTGTGAGAAGAGTTAAAGAGGAGGAAATTGTCCAAGCGGTTATCGAAGAGGTCGAAAAATTTAATCCGAATGGGAGATAAGTTTTTTGCTAAATTTGCTGTTTTTGTTTATATTTAACATTTGTTAATCAAAAAATTAAAAGCAGAGAGAATAAATGAAAAAATTTCCGTTCCCAGGAATACCAACGACATCAGATGGTGCAGGAGCGGTCGTCTGGGTTGAAACGCGTATAAGCCATGGAGCATGCGGATATCCGATTACTCCTTCAACAACAATGGGACAGGGCTTTCAAGCAGAAGTAGCAAATGGGAAGCGCAATCTTTGGGGAGATAAACTTTTCTTTTTCGAACCCGAATCAGAACACAGCTCTGCTTCAGTATGTGAGGGATTCGCATCAGCTGGCGGAAGGATAACGAACTTTACTTCTGGACAAGGGTTGATTTTAATGAAAGAGGTTCTCTATGTGATCGCCGGTAAAAGATTGCCGGTTGTTTTCCATGTCGGCGCAAGGGCTTTGACCTCGCATTCTTTAAATGTTCACGCGGGGCATGATGATGTTATGGGCGTTGCGGATTGTGGCTGGGGGATAATTTTTGCGAGAAATGTTCAAGAGGTCGCGGATTTGACTTTAATTGCGCATCGAGCTGCCGAAAACTCTCTAACCCCATTTTTATTGGCTCAGGATGGTTTCCTTACAACCCACACGATTGAAAATGTTCTATTGCCCGAGCCTGAATTGATGAAAGAATTTGTTGGTGATTCGAATAAGAAGTTAAAAAATCTGATGAACCCATATTACCCACTTATGTCTGGGGTCGTACAAAATCAAGATAGTTATATGAAAGGGAAAATTGCGCAAAGATATTACTACGATAAAGTTCCGGGCGCTATTAAAGAGGCAATGGAAACTTATTATAAGCTTACCGGTAGAAAATATGATTTTGTAGACTCATACAAAATTGAAGATGCTGAATATGTTGTCGTCGGTATGGGCTCGTTTATGGAGACAGCGATGGCAACCGTTGATTATTTAAGGGAAGTTGAAGGATTGAAAGTTGGCGCTTTAACTGTCACAGTTTTCGCTCCGTTCCCCGGAAAGGAAATTGTTGAAGCTTTAAAACACGTAAAAGCATTTGCTGTCCTTGAGAGAATGGATAATCCGTTGGGTCAATCAAACCCACTGACAATGGCAATCAAAGCATCTTTTGCTGATGCTTTCATCGGTGCTAAAGGTTATCCAAAGATAGATAGAATTCCGAGAATTTTCTCAGGAGTCGGTGGACTTGGAAGTAGAGACGTAAGACCGGGAGATTTTGTTGCCATTTTCAAGAATATGATGAGAAACGATGGAAAGGAGAAAGAATTCTTTGTCGTTGGAGTTAAACATGAACTCGCTCTTGAAAGAGAATATGATCCGGATGTGAGACCTAAAGGTGCTTTTTCAATGCGAGGGCATTCAGTCGGAGGTTATGGTTCAGTTACGACAAACAAAGTTATCGCAACGTTATTGGAAGATATTTTTAAACTTCAAGTACAAGCCTATCCAAAATACGGCTCAGAGAAAAAAGGATTACCGACGACATATTACCTGACCGCAGCACGAGAGAGGATAAGGACGCACTGCGAACTTACACATGTGGATTTTGTCCCGATGAATGATGTCAACGCTTTCAATCTTGGAAATCCACTAGCAGGCTTAAGTGAAGGAGGAATGATATTCATTCAAAGTGATAAAACAAACCCAGAAGATGTGTGGAACGAAATCCCAGCATACGCCAAAAAGATAATCAAGGATAAAAATATAAAAGTTTATTTCCTCGACACTGTTAAAATTGCACGTGAAGTTGCTCCAACGCCTGACCTTGAACAACGAATGCAGGGGATCGTTTTGCTTGGGATCTTTTTAAAGGTTACACAATTTAGAGGACAGTATAATTTAAGTGAAGAAGAACTGTTCGAAGGGGTTGAGCGATCGATAAGAAAATATTTTGGAAAGCGAGGAGAAAAGGTTGTTCAGGCGAACCTTGAAGCAGTGAAGCGAGGGTATTATGAGGTTATGGAAGTTCCGAGCGAATTAATTGAAGCCACAGAAGTTAAAGCTGGTTTCGAAATTTAAAAATTAAAATGTGGGAAGAAAGCGATGGAAGATAGAAAAGAAAATGTTCAACTTGAAAATAACTTGATTAATGAAAACGATGAAATTAAAGAACTTTACAGAGATATCATAGATATTGAATTTTTTAACGAGGAGGTTGTTGGCGCGTATAATCATGGAATTGCTGAGGAAGAATTGCCGGCAGATATTTATACCGCAAGAAGTGTAATTCCGGCTGGAACCGGGGCTTTGAGAGATTTTAGCTATATAGCACCGGAAATCCCTATGTTTAATTCGGATAATTGCGTGGGTTGTATGGAATGTGTGACAGAGTGTCCAGATACAGCGATCCTTGGTAAAGTCGTTCCACAGTCAAAACTTGAAGAAGAACTTAGCAAAATTCAAGACCCTGTTAAAAGAGAGGATATTCGTGGGCAATTCGCAAAAACCACAAAATATTACGATGTCCCAAAGAAGAAGGGAATGGAGCCAGGGTTGTTTATGATCGCGGTTGACCCGACAAAATGCAAAGGATGTGCTGAATGTGTTTCTGCATGTGGTGACCATAATGCTTTACAAATGATAAAGAAAACAAGTCAGAATTTGAAGAGATATAAAGAGATTTTTGAGTTTTACACGAAACTTCCCGAAACACCAAAGGAGTATATACAAGATAAGGTTTTAGCGGATATGATGCTTGCAGGTAGATCGTTGCTCTACGTTGGTGGGGCAGGTTCATGTATGGGATGTGGTGAAGCAACAGCGATAAGAATGATGTTAGCGGCAGCCGGATTTGTTTATGGTCCCGAAAACATTGGTATTGTCGCAGCAACAGGTTGTAACACGGTGTATGGCTCAACATACCCGTATAATCCATTTAGAGCTCCATGGATAAATTCACTTTTTGAAAACGCTCCAGCTGTTGCTATTGGAATCCGCGCAAGATGGGATCAAATGGGATGGCAGAATAAAAGGTTATGGGTAATAGGTGGGGATGGTGCAATGTATGATATCGGTTTTCAATCCCTTTCAAGAATGCTTGCCTCTGGAATGGATATAAAAGTTTTGGTTCTTGATACTCAAGTTTATTCAAATACCGGCGGGCAATCCTCTACATCAAGTTACTTGGGTCAAGAGACAAAACTTTCTTATCATGGAAAGGAAATCAAAGGTAAATCCGAGCGAAGGAAAGAGCTTGCCCAGATAGTTATGATGCATCTAGATGTTTTCGTCGCACAAACGACGCCTGCTCATATAAATCATTTCTATCGCTCGATCATCTCCGCAAATGAATTTCCCGGACCCGCTGTTGTCATAGTTTACACAACATGCCAGCCTGAACACGGTGTTGGTGATGATAAAGCTATGGAGCAAGCAAAACTTGCAGTTGAATCAAGAGCGTTTCCATTATTAATTTACGATCCGAGAAAAGGAGAAACAATAAGGGAGAGATTAAGTTTGCAAGGAAATCCCGCGCTCAAAGATGATTGGTATGTGCATCCGAAAACGGGCGAGGTTATTGATTTCATCTATTTTGCGAGAACAGAGGGAAGATTCGCCAAGCATTTCGACAAAGATGGAAATCCGGATGAAGTTCTGCTAAAAGCTCAAGAAGATAGATTAAAAAATTGGCGTCTACTTCAAGAACTGGCGGGATTGAGATAATTTAAAATAAAAAATTAAAAATGGCTGGCGAGGATAAAAATCCCGCAAGATTAGTTGTTTTGCTTACGTTCGCGCTGATTCTCGTGTTTTTGATTATTGCCGTCGATAATATAATGGCTAAAATAGTGTTCGGTTTTATTCTGTTGATGCTGATAGGACTTGTAATTTTGGGTGTATTTCTCGAAAAAAGAAAAAAAACGGTTAGGCAAATTATAACTATAAAAGAGAAGAAAACAAAATATGAATCCGATGAAGGATTCATAGTTAAGAAAGCTGAGCAAAGCTCATCTCAGCCATCATTTGAGAAATTAAACCCCCGGGATGAATTTAAAGAATTGTTGAGAAAGGTTTTAGTTTTGATCAAGGATAACGTCGTGGCTAATTCTGTGGCTTTTTATTGGTCGAATGAAGAAAAAAAACAGATGGTGCTTGAAGAGGGCATAACTGATCTTGGTTTCAATTTCGTTAAAAGATACAACTGGGATGACGACGCTTTGACGACAGTTGCTAAAACCGGCGCGCCTAAGATAATAGGAGATATAAATTCTGTTGCAAAGGAAGATATTATAAAATATCAAAGCCAGAAAGTTGGGGTTAAATCTTTGCTTGTTTGCCCAGTCTCTTATAGGAACAAAATAATAGGTGTAATCTTACTTGATTCGAAAGAAGCACAAACTTTTAGCGAAAACGATGTTAAAAATGTCGAACATTTTTCTGATTTGATATCGAGTTTAATAGGGAACTATATTACAAAATATGAACTGTATCATAAAGCAAAAATACTTGAAGTTGTCAGCGAAGCCGGTTCAGATAAAATAGATGATGTGTTGTCGGGAATTCAAAATTTTGCCATTAAGGTTTTGGATTGTGTCGCTGTTGCAGTTGTTCTCTTTGAAAACGGGGAATGGGTTGTTTCTTTAGGTTATTCGAAACTTGGAAAATATATCGAGGCTGGGACAGAGGTAAAGATGGAAGGGACACTTGTTGGAGAGGTTATTTTGAAGGGAGTTCCAAAAGTAGTACCATCAACGAGGTCACAAGGTAAAATTTTAAGATTTACCGGTGATGAAAAAATAAATATAGAATCCTCAATAGCGGTTGTCCCAATTATATATGGCAGGAAATGTTACGGTGCTATGCTTTTTGAGCACTCAAAGCCAAACTTTTTCTTGTCTTATTCCGAGATTAAAAAGTTAGAAGAATTAGCAACTGTAATTGGGATGTTGCTTGAGAATATAGCTTTAAGCGAGTTGGTTGAAAATTACTTTATATATGATGAAGAAACAACATTGATGCGGAAAAATTATTTCTATAACAGATTGGATATCGAAATTGAAAGAAAAATAAAACGTGGTGGGGAACTTACGCTTGTTTTGATAAGCGTTGATAACATCGATTATATAAAGGAAACTTACGGTATTGATGCTGTGAAAGCAATACAACCCTATATTTCGAGGATTATTAAAAGCAGTATAGACAGATACAACCTCGCTGGAAAGTTAGATGATAACCTGATTGGAGTTGCGCTTGTTGAAGCCGGTGCGGATGAAGCATATATATGGGCCGAAAAATTAAGAAAAACTGTTTCAACGCAGGGAATAAAATTTAAAGATAGAAGTTTTGCTGTCACCATAACCGCCGGCGTCTCTACATGGGATAGAGATGGAAATGCAACTGAGTTTATCGATAGAGTTAATAAAACCTTCACAAAATTGAGAGAAAGTAGTAGCGGAAATCTCGTCAAAGTTTTTTAAAAATAAAATTTTAGCTTAGTAATATGGCAAGGAAAGTAGCCTCATTTGCTGACAAAGTAGCAAAAGATGCAAAAAAAGTCATTGAAACATGCCTAGTTTGTGGTGCGCCAATTCAAGTTGCAAAACTTGTGGTTTCGAAGAAAAACCCAGATAAGGACACCTGGCGTTATAACGCGAAAAGCGTTAAGGTATGTAAGTGCAATGAAAAGGAAGTATACGCTATGTAAGGTATGGAACATTTTTTGATGATTTAAAGTTAATTTATCATTGAACAATAAAGTGTAGGTAAGCTTAATGATATTGGGAAAGGTAGTAGGAACTGTATGGGCGACTCGAAAAGATGAGAGTTTAATTGGTTTAAAATTTCAAATCGTCAAACATGTCGACCTTGATTATAATGTAAAAGAAAACTTTTTGATCGCCGTTGATAGTGTTGGTGCCGGTGTCGGTGAAATTGTCCTCGTTGCGACCGGTAGCTCTGCGCGACTTACTGCTGTGACGAAGAATAAACCCGTCGACGCAGTTATAATGGCTATCGTTGATAAACTTGATGTCGTAGGTGATTAAAATTAAAAGGTGGATAAAATGTTTATCGCAAAGATCATCGGAACAATATGGTCCACGGTCAAAGATAAAAATTTGCAAGGATATAAGTTGCAAATAATTCAACCTTTAAATTCTAAAGGTGAAAAAGTAGGAAATCCAATCATCGCAGTTGATACTATCGGTGCCGGGGTTGATGAAATCGTAATGTATATTACCGCCCGAGAGGCAGTTATACCAATGGGTGTTAAAGAAGCACCTGTTGACGCTTCAATTGTTGGAATTATTGAAAAAATCGACCTTTATCAATAAAAACAAAAAGATCAGAGGCGAACTCGAGATATGGTGAAAATCACCAAAACAATTACAAATCGCGAAAGCATCTCGATTGACAAATATCTTCAAGAGATCGGGAAATATGAGCTTTTGACGCCTGAAGAGGAAATCGAGCTCGCTCGAAGAGCAAAGCAAGGAGATGAAAAAGCTCTTGAAAGATTAATTCAAGCAAATCTTCGTTTCGTTGTAAGCGTTGCAAAGCAATATCAAAACCAAGGTCTTCCGCTTGGAGACCTTATAAATGAAGGTAATCTTGGATTGATAAAAGCAGCTAAAAGATTTGATGAAACAAGGGGATTCAAATTCATCTCTTATGCTGTTTGGTGGATAAGACAATCGATCCTACAAGCACTTGCAGAACAATCAAGAATTGTCCGTTTGCCTTTAAATAAAGTTGGGGCTTTAAATAAAATTGGGAAAAAATTAAGCCAACTTGAGCAAGAATTCGAGCGTGAACCTAGCGCGAATGAACTCGCTGAAGAACTTGATATGAGCGTATATGAAGTTGCGGATACTTTGAAAAGCGCTGGGAAACATATCTCGATGGATGCTCCATTTGCTCAAGGTGAAGATAATAAGCTTCTAGATGTCATACCAAGCGAAAACGAGCCAATGCCTGATCATGGACTTATGCGTGAGTCGTTGAGAAAAGAAATTGAGGAAGCTCTTGACACGCTTGATCAAAGAGAAAAAGAGGTCGTAAAACTTTACTTTGGAATTGGTTATGAGCACCCTCTAACGCTTGAAGAAATAGGAGAGAAATTCAAACTTACAAGAGAACGAGTAAGGCAAATTAAAGAAAAAGCCATCCGCAAACTTAGATATCACTCCAGAAGCAAAGCCTTAAGGGCTTATCTTGGATAGTTTCTGATCCCGACCCCTTGGTCGGGATTTTTAAATTAAAATAGGACGAGAAAGTGAAGAAACTTGCCTTGCTGTGTTTGTTTTTCACCTCATGTTCACCCGCAATGAGATATTCAAATGTTGAAGCAATTGAACCCATCGTTACAAAACTTGAAGTAAAGGAGAAATCAGAAAATTCATTTAACTCTGAAGCGGAAATTCAAAATGCATTGGTGAAAGAAATTACAAATTATTTAGGGCTTCGTTACAGGAAAAGCGGGGATGGAGAGAAAGGCATCGACTGTTCCGCTTTTGTTGTACTCGTTTTTAAAAATGCGTTCGGCATTGAATTGCCAAGGACTTCATATGAACAGTTTAAACTTGGAAGATTGATAACAAATTTCGATTCGCTTAAGGCAGGAGACCTTTTGTTTTTTAACACGACTGGTAGGAGGGCATCTCATGTAGGGATTTATATTGGGAATAATTTGTTCGCTCACGCAAGCGTTAAAGAAGGGGTGATTATCTCTTCGATTTACGACGCTTATTACAGAAAAAGGTTTAATGGTGCAAAAAGAATAATCGAGCTAGGTTCAAATTGATCCTCAGTGTTAGAAATTTATCGACCTATTTTTTCGTTGACGATAAAGTCATAAAAGCGGTTGATGATATCTCGCTTGATGTAAATGAAGGCGAAATAGTTGCTCTCGTTGGTGAGTCTGGAAGTGGAAAAAGTGTAACTGCTTTGTCGATTGTCAAATTAATTGATCCGCCCGGAAAGATAGTTAAAGGCGAAGTTTGGTGGCGTGGAAATGTTAATCTTTTAGATTTAAGCGAAGATGAAATGAGAAACTTCAGAGGAGGGGAGATAGGGATAATTTTTCAAGATGTGACAAATTCGTTGAATCCAATTTTAACCGTTGGAAGACAAGTAAGAGAAGTTTTTGAATTTCGATTTGGGCTCACCAGAGCCGAAGCTAAAAATAAGGTTTTAGAACTTTTCGAAAAAATGAGCATAAGCGAAGCTGAAAAGGTTTATGAACTATATCCACATCAACTCTCTGGCGGGTTAAGGCAAAGGGTTTTAATTTCAATGGCTTTCGCTGGAAAACCAAAACTTGTCATAGCAGATGAACCGACATCTTTTGTCGATGCGTTGACTCAAATTCAAATACTTGAACTTTTTAAATCCTTCCGTGACGAATTTAAAACATCCATTCTTCTTATAACTCATAACTTCGGCGTTATAAGCGAGATCGCAGATAGAGTTTATGTTATGAGAAGAGGAAAGATAATTGAGAGTGGAAAGACATCAGAAGTTTTATCGACCCCCAAGCACCCGTATACACTAAACTTGATTAACTCCGCAAAGTTTCTCTCGCTTTAAATAAACGCTTCCCTTTATTTGACAATCGTTACATCTCCAGAGGAAAGTTTAATTATGTTGGAATTTTCAAGTTCAAGGATAAGCAATCCCTTTTCATCAACATCGATAGCTTTCCCGGTTATTGTTTTACCGGCATAAATTACTGTAATTTCTTTTCCGAACATATCACATCTTTTTTTCCATCTCTCAATTATCGAATTGAAATTTTTACTTTTGTTTAATTCAGCGTAATCTGTTTCAAACGATCGCAAAATGTCTTGAACGATTATAGTTCTATCATAAATTTTCCCAGTTGCAAGTGAAAGTGATGTGGCGTAGTCTTGGATTTCCTTTGGAAATTTGGTTTGGTTTACATTTATCCCGATTCCAAGGATCACAAAGTCTCCTTTATCAACCGCTATCGATGCCTCTATAAGAATTCCACAAAATTTTTTTCCGTTTATAAGCAAATCGTTTGGCCACTTTGTGGTGATCTTCACATTTGCATTTTTTTCTATCGCTTCTGAGACTGAGATAGCTGTTAGAAGTGACAAAATCCCAAATTTTTCAAGCGGAATCGTCGGTCGCAAGATGATTGACATCAAGATATTTTCACCCGGCTCAGATTTCCAAATTCTGCCAAATCTTCCTCTGCCATGAGATTGATAGTCCGCAATGACCGCGGTTCCTTCAGGCTCATCCATCTCTGCAAGTTTTTTGGCATAATCCATCGTTGATTTTATGCTTTTGAAGAAGAAAACTTTTCCACCGAAAATTTTCGTCCCGAGGTTTGTTGATATCGTTTTATCGTTAAACTCCATATGTGGGTTCATTTGGTTTGCATTATGAAAACGCCAGACCAGTTGGACGGGGGAGGGGTTTCTTTAAAATATGCGCAACGTTGGATATATAATTTGCAAGTGTAATCATTTGGAAAAATTTCAAGTGCCTTTGAGAAGTTTTCAATGGCTTTATCCCATTCTTTCATGCGATAAAATTTTAATCCCAAATGATAAATTTCTATAAACTTTTTCACCTCATCCGGTAGCGTATCATTTACAAGCCCTATTAACTCATAAACTCTCACAGGTTCGGTTTTCCCTTTTACTACAAGCAGGTCGAGTTCCCTTACAATGACTTTGTCTTTAACTTTTTCATAAGTCGGTTCCCCGATCATAATGCTTGTTCCATATTCTTTATTCGCACCTTCGAGTCGTGATGCGAGATTAACATCGTCACCGATGACCGTATAATTAAATTTAACTTTTGATCCCATATTGCCAACGATAACTCTTCCAGTGTTAATTCCTATCCTCATTTTGATTTCGGGTCTTCCAAGTTTTTTCCATTTTTCGCGAAGTTCACGAAGTTTCTCCTGCATCTCAAGTGCTGTTATACATGCGTTATATGCATGATTTTCATCTGGAACGGGTGCGCCCCAAAAAGCCATTATAGCATCCCCAATATACTTGTCTATCGTTCCTTTGTTTTTGAAAATTATCATAGAAAGTTCATCGAGCAACTCATTTAACAGAGTTACAAGTTGATGTGGCGTTAGTTTTTCGCTCATGGTTGTGAAGCCTTGTATATCGCTAAATAAAATCGTCAACTCCCTTTCTTCTCCACCGAGGGCCATAAGTTCGGGGTTTTCGATCAACTTGTCAACGACTGATGCATCGACATATTTTTCAAACATGCTTCTTATTTGTTGCTTCTGCTTATTCTCTTGTATCGTTAAAAATGTTACTGATGAAATATAGCAAAGTAAAATGCTCAGCGTTGGCTCGGCATTGTAAAACCATCTCAAAAATTGGGTAAACGAAAGAAACGAAAAAGCAAAATATGCAATTAAAATCGAAATCGTTAAAAGCAAACTATTATGAAACTTCGTGATAAAACCAGATATCCCAACGATCATTGTTAAAATTATCAAAATCAGAAGCTGAACTCTCCAGCTAACAGGTCTTATAAAATTATGTGAGACGATCGTGTTGAAAACACTCGCATGGATGAAAACATTTGGAGACTTCTCTGAAAAAGGATTTGGTCCAAGGTCACCAAGCGAACGGGCGGTCGGTCCAATTATAACAACCGCGTTTTTAAACTGGGAAAGGAACTCTTTATCACCGTTTATCCCTGCTTCGATAACTTTATAGAGCGAAACCTGCCTAAAAATTGTGTCTGGTCCAGCGTAATTTACGAAAAGCTCAGATTTTAAACTTGTTGGTGTCTGTAAACCGTCGATGTCAAAGACAATTTCATTTCGTTTTTTTATAATTTGAACTTTTTTATAATCGATCCCCAAGTATTCAAATGCAAGAACAGCTCCAAGCGATGGATAAATTCTACCAGTGTATTCTACGAATAGGGGAATCCTTCGTTGGACACCATCAAATGGATCAGGCAAAATTGCTACATGGCCAATTCCCGAAGATGCTTCGACAAGTTCATCGAAGGATTTACCTGCAAAAGTAACCGAGCGATGAAAATATTTTTTTAACTCAGGCTGAATTGGTACGCCCCAATGTTTGATTTTAAAATGAACCAAACTGTCAATATAGGATTCGACTTCATCGTCGCTTATCCCAGAGGGTTTGTATGGTCCAACCGCAAGGTAAACATTTGAATGTTCGGTTGTGTAAACGAGAAGTTGGTTATAGGCTTCTTCATTTTGTTTGCTGAGAAAAAGGTCTATTCCAATTGCCTTCGCTCCTGCTTCGGTTATATAGTAAATTGCTTGTGCGGTGATATTGTGAGGGATGGGATATCCAAAATCAATAAGTTCGCGCTCATCTACTTTAACGATTATAAAGTTAGGATTTGGAAGCACAGATCCGCGGGCTTTGAACATCATATCGAGCAATTTATACTCCAAGGCTTTAAAGAAATCGCCGAAAACATCCGTTTTGAAGAAGAGGACAACAAGTGAAATTGCGATTAAAGCGAATAAAAACCCGAAAGGGGCGTACTTAAGCCTTTGCTTTTTGAAAAATTTCATCCTATGAAAACTTTATTTTATCCAAGGCAAGGATAATTTAAACTCAATATGTCGAAATTCAAAATTTAAAATTTCCAGTAAAGCAATGACTTAACCGTTTGCAATTGGGTTGGGTCCGCTCCTCTTCTACCTCCAAACACAAACACATTTTGACCTTTTTCGAATATCTCCTCTCTCTTGTAGTCTTTTCCTTTTTTCGCTTGCTTGGACGAAGTTTTAGAAGCCTCCTGAATCATCTTTTTAAGTTCTTCTTTCGAAACACGCTTCTTTGATACATCTTTTTTCTCCGCTGCAACGCTTTCAAGTTCTTTTAAAATATCTTCAATCCCTAATACCTCATAAGCTTTTTCAGGCGATTCGAATTTTGAAATTGCGATACTGAAAAATTCTTGCGCCATTTGTTCTTCACCGCTTAAATAAAACAGTAGACCAATGTTAAGATATACACCTCCGTCGTCAGGGTCAATATCTGTGCTTTTTCTGTAAAATTCCAATGCCTTTTCAGGCTCATTTTTAAGGAAGTAGATATTTCCGAGCGAATTATAAGTTACCGCACCAGAAAATTTGGATATGAATTTTTCTGCTTCGTTGTGCTTGTCGAACAAAACAAATATCTTGGCAAGTTTGTTCATCGAGATTTCATCACCTTTGCTTGCAAGCGAATTAACGGTTTCATTTAAAGTTTGTCTGTAAATTTCCTTAAACTGCACGACATCATTATGAGTGCTTGAAGCAATAACTGATAAATCAGGCTTTGCTTGAGGTTTAACTAATTCTTCAACATTTACCGGCGGGAAAGTTTTCCATCCGCTATGAATGTCAATTATGTAAATGTTTCCGGTTTTTAAAGATATACCAGCTTTTGGACCTGGCGAAGGGACTTCCATAGAACCACCAAGTTTATAGTATTGTTGGGCACCAGCCTTCCATGCGGTTGCAAAAGATTCATTTATAAGGGTTGTTTCTATTTGTATCCAAACCGAGCCATCGTAGATTATGTAATCATACGGGTTAAGGCTTATAAGATAAGCGTTCTTTTTGGGTATACCTGTATCAAACATCATAAAAATATGATCTGATGTTAGGATGAAAGCACATCTTATACCAATGCTTTCAAGTAATGACGCAAGCAAGACAGCATAATCATCGCAATCTCCAGTTTTGTAATAAAGTATTTCTCTCGGGAAATATAAATTGTCCAAAATTTCATTGACAGATACTTTCCACGGGTCAGAAACATACTTTATCCCATACGAACGAACAGCGTTGTAAACGATCATCCCATATGCGATGTTTCTCGGTAAACCTGTTTCATCTAAATTCACTGAACCAACGATAGTCCTTGCAAATTCTTTTACAACTTCATCGCTTGGTGTGACAAATGAACAAGCTGACTCAGGTATCCTCCAAGATATGGCATTTCTATTGTAAATCATGACCGGCTTGGATAAAGTTCTTTCTTGAACCTTCCCACCAACAAAATAACTTAACTTTGCCTGTGCTTGCGAAGTTATGTTCTCATTTAATTTGAGAAGTGATTTTATATCAACTGTGACCGGTGCTGAAATTTGTTCTTTTGAACTCGGCTTAATAGTTGGTATTACAATTTCACTTGGAATTTTCATATACTCCGGTATTAAAATTGAAACTTTGACATTTCGTATCTCGGACCTTGATGAATTCTCAAGTGTTATCTGTGCGATTGGATTATATGCATAGAAATTATACTGTGAGGGGAAGAGGGGTTGGATAGAGAAATCAACTATATCCAAAGATGCCTCCGCTACTAATTCAGTGGTTGTTTTTGCTTCACTTTCTCTATTGGGCGGACTTAAGATTAATCTTTTTGGTGTTAACCTTACTATTTTAAGTTTTCCGTAATTCGTGAGGTCATTTCTAAATTGTTCTTCCCCAGAGATCAAAGCTTCGAATAAAAGCAAGTTTGTGTCGAAAAATTTATATCTTAAAGCCTTGATCGATGGAATTGATTGTTTAAGGTCCAATTCAAGCGAAAGGGCTTTATCTGGTGGAATTCCATAGATTGCGATCTCAATCTTTTTGACTAGTTCTTCTTCTTTAAGTCTTTCTTTTATAGCGGATACAACATTTTTAGAAACTTTTCCTGCAAGTGATCTGAAGAGGGAATTAACCGCACCTTTTTTGTCTTGTCCAAATCTTCTGTCTTTTGTCGTTACAGTACCAATTAATTCCCCTGTTTCAGTGTAAATAATTTTGATATCAACCTGACCGCTATATTTATGTTGTTTGACATCATAAAATTCTGATTCTCCACCATATTCAGCCTCTGAATATCCGAGAACTATTATTTCAGCTCCAAACCGATTTTCGTATTCTTTTGACTTTTGTGGATTTCCTATGGACTGTTCAAGATCTTTTGCTTTGATGTTCCAAAGCCTTCTGGAATCAATTACTTTGAAACCTTCTTTTAATAATTCGCTTTCGATTTTTGATGCAATCGTCCTTGTTTTGATTAGTTGCCCATCAACATATTCTTCAATCACAACCATAACGTCTGGTTGTGTCATTCTTTTGATTGCTTTTTCAGCTTCTTGTGAGAACGCTAAGTTTAGGGCTAATACAAAACAAGAAATTAAAAAAATAACCCGCATGGCTTACCTCGTAGTTTTTTGTTATATTCTACTTAATTTTAGTGAATTTTTATGAAGATAGCAAGCCTTATGGGCGGGTTTGTGATGAGTGTCAAAAGGGATGAGTTGTTGTTTTTTCTGTTTGGCATTTATCACAAATGCCAAAGATATCAAGCTTTACGAATCTTACTTCAAAGTTTTTATCCATAAGAAAAGCTTTGATGTCTATCCTCTCTTTTGAAATCGGCAGGTCATAAATCGAGTTACAGATAAGACAAATAAAATGATGATGTGGTTCGAGATTTGCATCGTATCTAGCGCTTGCGGTTCCCTGAATGTTTACCTCTCTTATCAATCCCTCTTCTATCAAAAGATTTAAATTTCTATACACGGTTCCGAGACTTATGTTTGGAAGCAACTTTCGAACTTGATCATATATCCAGTCAGCGGTTGGATGTATATCCGTGCTCTGTAGAATTCTTAAAATCGCTTCCCTTTGCTTACTTCCTCTTCTTTTGCTTGCCCTGCTATTTATCATTTGATAATATCCTCTGATTTTTTAATCAGATTCAAGATCCTTTATCAATTCTTTTCTCGTTTCGTCATTTATGATTGCGAACGCTTTATAATTTGAGTGTTCGATGACAAGTTTAATTTCATTATCAAAATTTTTGAAGTCGTCGATTTGTTCCGGTTTAAATTTGAATTTTATGAAATGAACTGCGCTTATCCTATCGTCTTTGCTGTGTCCTTCTTCAAATTCCGCATAAATCTTATGCTTATCTCCGATTTGCAAATATACATAATTACCTCTATCAAGCCCAATGAAGCTATCGAGAACTGGACGTAAAAGCTGTGGGTCATCAACTTCAATAAAAAGGGTGGCGCTTAATTCGTCTTTCTCGGGGATTAATTCGTTATATGTGTCAACTTCAAATTTAATCTCATCGTCATCAACCATTCTTTCCGCCCTCATCATCTCTTGTATTTGGAAAAGAGCCGTGTCTCTATTTTCAAAGACAAGCGATACCCTGTCGCCAACCGCAACTCTGCGTTTCTTCTTAAGCTCAATTATATAGTTTCTGAAATCGTTCCTGATCTTTTCATATTCGTATATGTTTTTGACTTCTGAAAGCTCTATTTTTTTCATTTTATCTTATCCTTGATTTTGTTTTAGGTTACGCTATTTTAGTTTTACAAAGAGAGGGAGGAGATGAAAGTCCCCTCCCTTTTTACTTTACGATAAAAACGATCGCAACATCCAAGCTGTCTTCTCATGCTTTTCCATAAGCTCGGTCAAAAAATCAGCGGTTCCCACATCTTGATATTTTTCTCCTACAGTAGTGATGTCGTTTCTCAAGTTTCTTATGATCGTTTCATAGTCATTTAGAAGGTTCGCTATCATAGTTTTCGCATCTGGATATTCGCCCGGATGCTCTTTAAGTCTTGTAAGTTCTAAGAATTCCTTAAGCGTAGCAACAGATTTTCCACCGAGCGTACGAATTCTTTCTGCGACATCGTCAACGTATTCATTTAATTCCTCGTACAATGTCTGGAAGAATTTGTGCAGGTCATTAAATTGCATCCCGACAACGTTCCAATGGTAATTTCTTACTTTCGTGTAAAGCACGTATTCATCTGCAAGTAAGGTGCTTAAAATTTTTACTACGGCTTCGAGGTTTTGTTCGGTGATTCCGATATTTGGTTTCATGGCTTTTTACTGATTTAGTTTTTATTTTTCGTTAAAACCGTAAGCGTTATACAGTATTTGGATTGGATGTAAACCTTTTTTGCCTGTGCCTTTTTCAATTTGCAACTGTGCAAGTGAACAATCAGATGAAACGACAAACTTCGTGTCCTGCCCATTTTGATTTATCTTGTCAAAAATTGGTTTTCCAACCTTCATCGACATCTGGAAATACTCTTTTTTCATGCTCCATGTCCCATCGTGTCCTGAACAATGTTGTATCATTTCAACTTCAGTATCAGGGATCAATTCGAGTAATTCTTTCGATTTATAGCCGATGTTTTGGGCCTTAAGATGGCACGGCAAGTGGTAAATTATTTTACCTTGTGGATTTTTAAAATCGGTTTTTAGTTTTCCTTCTCTATGAAGTTTCATCAAATACTCAGAGATGTCAAACGTATGTTTTGCAATTAACTTAGCATCTTCATCGTCTGGAATAAGCATTGTGTATTCTTGCTTTAGCATATAACTGCATGTAGGTGCTGGAATCACGATATCATAACCTTGTTTTACATAATCAATTAACGATTTAACATTGAATTTTGCATTTTTAATAGCGGAGTCAATGTCCCCACCATCTAAAAACGGCATACCACAACATTTTTGCTGAGGTACCACGACCTCTACTCCATTATGCTCCAAAATTTTTATGACAGCTTTTCCTATCTCTGGCGTGTTATAATTAACGGTGCAGGTATAAAACAAAACAACTTTTCCGTTTTTCCCTTCCTTTTTGCCGTTTTGCTTTGAATATTTTTTAAACCATTTTTCAAATGTTTCACTGTGATATTGAGGTAAATTTCTTTCTTTGTGAATTCCAATTGTCCATTCCATTAAAACTCTGCTAAACTTTAAACGATTTGCCAGATTCATTAAACTTGCGAATTTACTGCCCAGTTTCCCTATTAAATCTGCTTGCCCAAGTATTTTGTCACGCAAAGGAACACCTTCTTTTTTAGCTCTTACTGCCTTAGCTCTGAGCATTAACCTTGGAAAATCAAGCTCATAATGATGGGGTGGGGTATAAGGACACTTTGGAAAACAAAGTTTGCAGTCATAGCAAAGATCAACAACTTTGTAATAATCTTGTTTTGTCAAGTCGTCAAGATTATCGGTTTCGTCAATTTTTTTAAATAAAAACTCAAAAGATGGGCAAAGGTTGTAACAAAGACGACAACCGTTACAGATATCGAAAATTCGATACATTTGTTTGAGAAGAGCGTCCTCATCCCAGAATTTTGGATCTTTTAAATCGAAGACCATGTGCTTTAGTTTTTTTGTTTTTAAAAAATTAAAAACGGGGCCTGTGGGAAGCCCCGAGTTTGGAAATTACTTGCTACCACCAGTTATGCTCTCAAGCGCCTTTTTGAATCTAGTTGCATGTGACTTTTCAGCTCGTGCGAGGGTTTCAAACCATTCTGCAATATCATCGAAGCCTTCCTCACGGGCAGTCTTCGCAAATCCAGGATACATCTCCGTGTATTCATACGTTTCGCCGGCGATAGCTGATTTGAGATTTGCAATTGTGTCGCCAACTGGCTCACCAGTTACTGGGTCACCAGCACCATATTGTCTTAAAAAGTCAAAATGGCCAAATGCATGCCCTGTCTCGCCTTCCGCAGTGTCTCTAAAAACACCTGAAATATCTGGATAACCTTCAATATCAGCCTGACGGGCAAAATAGAGATAGCGACGGTTTGCTTGGGACTCCCCAGCAAATCCCGCTTTGAGATTTTCAAGCGTTTTTGTTCCAGCAAGTGATTTTGCCATGGCTTTTACTCCTTAATTTTATTTTTAAATGATAACGATTATTATTTGCAATTATAATATACGCTTTTAAAATTAATTTGTCAAGTTTTACAAAATTAGAATTTATTAATCTGAGGCAGGGAAAAGCTCCCCTGCCTTGGGATTTATTTTGAATTTTTGAGCAATTTTCTAAGGACGGTTTGCATTATGCCACCGTTTCTGTAGTATTCAACTTCGACAGGTGTATCGAGGCGAGCGATAACTTCGAAGGTTTTCTCCGTGCCATCAGCGGATTTTGCGGTAACTTTGAGCGTTTTTCTTGGGTATAAGTCCTCTTCGATTCCACTAATTGTAAATTCTTCAAGGCCGGTCAATCCAAGTGTTTCTCGATTTTCTCCTTTTTTGAATTCCAATGGGAGGACCCCCATACCAACAAGGTTGCTTCTATGAATTCTCTCGAAGCTTTCTGCTATTACAGCTTTGACGCCAAGTAAATAAGTTCCTTTAGCTGCCCAATCACGGGAGCTTCCGGTTCCATACTCTTTTCCAGCAATTACGATAAGTGGACAATTTTCTTGTTTATATCGCATGGCAGCGTCGTAGATAAACATTTTCTCGCCTGAAGGTATGTGGATTGTCCATCCACCTTCGACTCCGGGAAGCATTAGATTTTTAATTCTTACATTCCCAAAAGTTCCGCGCATCATAACTTCGTGAGCTCCTCTTCTTGCTCCAAATGTATTAAATTCTTCTTTTGGAACACCTCGGTCGATTAGATATTTTCCGGCGGGGTTGTTTTCAGAAATTGCCCCAGCAGGTGAAATGTGATCGGTTGTGATTGAATCTCCGAAAACAGCGAGACAATATGCATTCACTATATCCTTTAGCGGTTCAGGTTCAAGTGTTAAGTTCTCAAAGAATGGAGGATTTTGGATGTAAGTAGAATTTGGATCCCATTCGAAAAGTTCACTTTCGTTAACGGTTATATTTTTCCAATAATCGGTTCCCTCAAAAACATCGGCATATTTTTTCTTGAAAAGCTTCGAACTTAAAACTTTATCTATGACCTCTTTAATTTCATTTTGACTTGGCCATATACCTTTTAGGTAGACTGGATTTCCATTTGGATCATAACCAATTGGCTCGGTTTCAAAATCTACATCAATTCTTCCAGCAAGTGCATAAGCAATCACAAGAATTGGGGATGCAAGATAATTTGATTTTACCAGTGGATGAACTCTCGCTTCGAAATTTCTATTTCCGCTCAAGACAGCACATACAACAAGGTTGTCGTTTTCTATGGCTTTTGATACCGGTTCCGGTAGAGGACCACTGTTTCCGATGCAAGTTGTACAGCCGTAACCAACGAGATGGAATCCAAGTGCTTCAAGATAAGGCATAAGTCCGGATTGTTGAAGGTATTCCGTCACCACCCTCGAGCCGGGGGCTAAGCTTGTCTTAACATAAGGTTTGGTTGTCAAACCTTTTTCAACCGCCTTTTTGGCAAGAAGTCCGGCGCCAATTAGAACTGTCGGATTTGATGTGTTTGTGCAAGATGTTATAGCTGATATTACAACCGAACCATGTGTTAACTCGGATTTTTGACCGCGGTAGAAAATCTCAACCGTTTTTCTTTGCTCTGTGTCGATTTTATAATTCTCTTTTAGAACTTTTTCAAATTGTGATTTTATCTCACGGAGTAAAACTTTGTCCTGTGGTCTACTTGGTCCAGCAAGCGTTGGTTCTATTTTGCTCATATCGACTTCAACGACATCTGTATATTCGGGCTGTTGTGAATCATCGTATCTGAAAAGATTTTGTTCTTTTGTGTAATATTCGACAATTTTGGCAAGATTTTCTCTTCCGGTGAGTTTAAGGTATTTGATCGTTTCGTCGTCAACGGGGAAGAATCCGCAGGTTGCTCCGTATTCTGGGGCCATATTTGCTATCGTGGCTCTGTCTGCAATGGAAAGTTTTGAGACGCCTGGGCCGAAGAATTCGACAAATTTTTCAACTACACCTTTTTTGCGTAGGATATTTGTTATGGTTAAAACAAGATCGGTAGTGGTTGCTCCTTCAGGGAGCTCACCAGTTAATTTAACTCCGATCACCTCTGGAATTGTGATATAATAGGGTTGACCCAGCATTACGGCTTCTGCTTCGATTCCACCAACGCCCCAGCCGAGGACACCAATTCCATTTATCATCGTTGTATGTGAATCTGTGCCAACAAGCGTGTCGGGAAATGCAATTCCATCTTCGATTTGAACAACCTTTGAAAGATATTCAAGATTTACCTGGTGTATTATTCCGGTTCCTGGCGGGACGACTCTAAAGTTTTTAAATGATTTCTGAGCCCATTTTAAAAGGACATATCTTTCTTTGTTGAGTTCAAATTCTTTTTTCACATTCCAATCAAACGCATAACTTGTTCCGAAATACTCAACTTGGACAGAATGGTCGATAACAAGGTCGACAGGTTTAAGCGGATTTATTATTTTCGGATCTTTGCCAAGTCGTTTAACAGCGTCTCTCATTGACGCAAGGTCCACAACGCATGGAACTCCCGTGAAATCTTGGAGTAGGACTCGGGCTGGCATATATGGAATCTCACGCAATCGTGGCTTCGGTTGCCATGATGCGATTGCCTTAACATCATCTTCTGTTACGAGATAATTATCGCAGTTTCTCAACATATTTTCAACGAGGACTCTGATAGAATAGGGGAGTTTTGAGATATTTGTTAGCCTTTGAGCTTCAAGCCAAGAGATTTTGAAAATTTTAAGTTTTTTTCTGCCAAACGTTATCGTGCTTATTGCCTCTTTGAATGGATGTTTGCTATTCATGGCGATGAGGTTTTTGGGTTTGTTTTAATTTCCTTTGCAAATTAATTAAAAAGGTGTAAATTTTCAAAGTGCCAATTTATCTCTTAGACAAAACCTCAGGTTTGACTACATTAGCGGGGATTTTCCCAGACAATACTTTGACGATGTTTTCTGCTGCGACAATTGCCATTTTTGTACGGGCTTCGACTGTTGCACTGCCAATGTGTGGCGTTAAAACGACGTTATCAAGTTCGGTTAATTCTTTTGGAACAAAGGGCTCTTGTTCAAATACATCAAGTCCTGCACCTGCTAGTTTTCCTGTTTTGAGAGCTTTTATAAGCGCTTTTTCATCGATGACTTCGCCGCGAGATGTGTTTATAAGATAAGCTCCTTTTTTCATCAGTTTTAGCTCTTTCGCACCTATTAAATGTTTTGTTTTTGGGGTTAAAGGCACATGGATTGTCACTATATCGGAGTTTTTGAGCAATGTTTCAAGACCTACTTTTTTCGCGCCGACTTCTTGTTCAAGGGTTTCATTCTTGTTCAAGTTGAAGTAAAGAACTTTCATTTTAAATCCCTTTGCCCTTAAACCTACAGCGGTTCCAATCCTTCCGGCGCCGATGATCCCAAGCGTTTTCCCTGCAAGTTCACTCCCAAGCAAAAGCATTGGAGCCCAACCCTTAAATTTTCCTTTTCTTACATATTTATCCGCCTCAACTATCCTACGGGTAACTGCAAGAATCAAAGCCCATGTTAAATCAGCTGTTGCATCAGTTAAAACACCCGGGGTGTTTGTTACGATTATTCCGCGTTTTGTCGCCTCATCGACGTCGATGTTGTTAAATCCGACTGCATAATTTGAAATAACTTTACATTTGTCCATATTTGCGATGACATCGGCGTTTATTCGATCATTCAGAAGACACAAAATGGCGTCGACCCCGCGAACTTTTTTAGCAAGTTCATCATAAGTTAAGTTTCTGTTTTTAGTGTTAACTATAACATTTTTGAAATTCTTTTTTAGAATCTCAAGACCCGCTTCTGGAATTTGCCTTGTGACGAGTATGGTGTAATCTTTTTTCATAAGGCTTGGGGTTTTTGTTTTTTAAGATAAAAAAATTTTGGCGCTTTTAAAAATGTGAAGATAATTTATCTCATAGCTTTCGATGGTTAAAGCTTGGTGGTTAAATTTTGTTTCAATATATTTAAAACAAGTTTTAATGAGAAATGAATAAAGATGAAAAATAAGGTAAAACTCAAAATAAATTACCCCATCACCTCAAGCCCGATTGTTTGTGATTTTAATTCCGATGGTATAAATGAATTGATCGTGGTTGCGGACAAGATTTATATTTTTGATCTATTGAACTTTAAACTCATCAAAAAGTTCAATGTGCCCGCACCATGTGCCTCTACCCCTGCGATTTTGAGGACAGATAAAAATGGGAAATTTTTAATGGTTGGCTCTGATGATGATAATTTGTATTTCTTCCCGCTGAATGGAAAATCTGAAACCTTTTTCTTTAAGACAGAAGGCGATGTATTCAGCTCTCCGTTGATAAAAGATATAGATAAAGATGGACTTAAGGAAGTTATATTTGGTTCGGATGATTTTAAGGTTTATATTTTGAAGTTAAACGAAGACGGTAAAATTTTGAACTCGTCATATTTTACGACGGAAGGTTTCGTTGCCTCATCCCCGGCTCTTTTCCCAAATCGAGATGGAACATATGATATTGTAATTGGCTCATGGGATGGAAATTTATATAGAATTGATGCGAGAGGTCGTTTAAAATGGAAAATGAAACTCTCAAACATTATTTGGTCATCACCGGTGGTTTGTGATATAAATGGAGATGGTAGATATGAAGTTGTCGCGGTTTCAGACGCTGTTTCTGTTGTTGATGAAAGTGGTTCAGAAATTTATTCCCATCCGTTAGGAAGTTTCACTGTATCATCACCTGCTTTATGCGATATTGATGATGATGGGTTTGTCGAAGTTGTAGTTTTAGCTGATGGAATTTACATTTTTGATGCGAGACTTGAATTAAAACCGGGATTTCCGCTCAAAGTAGGCTGTCCTTTTTGGTCTTCCCCAATCATTGTTGATGTAAATGGTGATGGGCTTCAGGAGATAATTGCATGTGATTATGCTGGTAATATATGGATTACAAATTGGGTAGAACCCAAAGTTGTGCAAAGAATGAAAATATCAAAATTTCCTATTGTATCAACGCCTCTTGCTTACGATATTGATAATGATGGATTTATTGAACTTGTAATTTGCACAATGGGTGGAGAGATCTGGATTATGCCAACCATGGGGAAAGCATCAAAATGGAGTCAATTCAGGGGAAGAAACGGAGATGGTTTGGTCTCTGAAAAATTTAAAAATATAACTGAAGGCGTTGAAAAGGCTTCAACTCATTTTGTTCAAGAGGATAATTTTATTGAGGTAAAGGAAGCGAAAATAAGAAAGTTTAAATACGGAAGAGTTAGTTTCTTTGAACTTGTTTTGAGAGTAAATGAAAATTCGTTAAAAAGGGGAATGTTATATTTTGTGAAAAAGGGGCAATTGTTATCCTCACCTCTTTTCGGTAGCGGGGAAACTTTCATAGGTCGATTTCCACCATATAAAAAGCTTTCGTTAGTTAAGTGGTTTGTCAAATTTGAAGATAGAAGTGGGAACGTTTTTCGTTTTCCGGAAAACGGATTTAAATTTTTTGTGACATTTTAACTTTCTTTGAAAATTTTCTTGAACTCATCGACGAAAGCTTTTAAAGTTGGTTCATCGTAAAGGCAAAATCTTATTTCCTCAATCGTTGTGTTGGGGTTTTGTTGGAGGAATTTTAAAGCGGTGTTTAACAAAATTTTGGCGCATCTTTCTTTTGGGAATCCGAAAATCCCTGCGCTAATTGCTGGAAATGAAATCGATTTAAGTTTCTTTTCATCCGCAATTTTCAAACTTGATAAAATTGCGCTTTTAAGTTTTTCATCTTCGTTTTTATCTCCACCTTGCCAAACTGGACCAACAGCATGAATGACAAATTTTGCTGGTAAATTTCCAGCTCCCGTTACCGCAGCGCTTCCCGTTGGCACATAGCCAATTTTATCACTTTCCTCTTGGATTATATATCCACCTTTTCTGACGATAGCTCCTGCAACGCCTCCGCCATGTTTTAAATATTCATTTGCTGCATTTACGATTGCGTCAACCTGTTCTTCAGTTATGTCACCGTGAACTATGCGAATTAATTTCCCATTGATTTTTATCTCGTGTAAAACTTTGTTAGCCATTTTCTTTTACTTTTTATTTTTCAAAATTTAACGGTTTTGCTTTTGAGACAAAAGGATTGCCTATGATGAAGAATCTCCATTTCTTATCAAGTCCAGATTTTACCCCGATTCTTGGGGTTTTCCCAATTTTGAATTTAACATTGTCGGCTGATTCTGCGATGAAAATTTCATTTCCGAGCAAGGATTTGCCATTTAAAGATTTGTCGATCGCAAATGATTGGCAAAATTTTGCTGGTCCATTTGTCAAATTTTGTATTTTATCCGTTCTTCGAAATTTTTGCATTAGTTTTATTCCTTCTATGGGTTCAACAGCCCTAATAAGAACCGCTGCGGGAAAACCTTCATCTTCTGTGACAACATTAAAGCAGTAATGCATCCCGTATGTGAAATAAACATAAATATGTCCACCGAGTAGATACATAATTTTGTTTCTTTGGGTTGCTCCACCAAATGCGTGAGATGCGGGATCGCTTTCGCCTATATAGGCTTCAGTTTCAACGATTTTGCCAGCAAGAATTTGGCTATTAAGTCTTCTTACGATTATTTTCCCGAGAAGTTCTTTTGTGACTTTGAGAGTTGGTTGTAAGTAGAAGTCAAGTTCAAGTTTTTTCAAATTTTCAAGATTTAACCTCTCCATAGGTTTTTATTTGCTTGATATCTGGGATTGAAACTCTTTGATTATTCTTTCGATCTCTTCTTCGGTTATGCCCAAGCCATAGATTTTTCTTTCTGGGCTTGGTGATGCTTTTGATTCGGAAAATGCTGTCGGCGACCAAACTGGGGTATTTCCAGCTTTTAATTTTATTCTCTCTTCAATTTCCTCAAGTATGCTTTTAACTTCCTTTTTCGTTTCGGGGGCAAACGCTGAAAATCTTTTTGCGTCGGATGTTTGGATTCTATTTCCCTCGATATCGTGTAATGGGATTAGTTCATAGGCGAGTCGTTTTATTTGAATTAAATGTCGCGCTGTTACATTTTCTGAAATAATTGAATGTCCAAGGGTTCCGGGTCCAAGCGTCATCGATGGATCAAGCCCAGTTGTGTAGCCAACTGCACCGAGTGCGGCGACAGTGTTGACAAGCACTCTAAAAGCAGGTTTTTCAAGCGCAAATTTTACGATTATATCTGGATCACTTGAGTGAATGACCATTGTGTGACCAAGTCCGCCAAATTCAAGAAGTTCAATGCATTTGTGGCAACCCTCTCTCCATCCATCAACTGTGTAAAATGCAAGGATGGGGGAGAGTTTCTCAACGGAGAGAGGATATTGTTTTCCAACTCCTTCAAGTTCGGCAATTAATACAGTTGTTTGATCTGGAACTGAAAAACCAGCTTTTTGAGTAATATACGCTGCTGGTCTTCCAACTATTTCAGGGTTAATCCCGCCTTGTGGCGTTAGGATAATTTTTTCAAGTTTTGCTTTTTCATCGGGATTGCAGAAATATGCTCCGCGTCTTTTGAATTCATAAATGACTTGTTCTCTTATCGGTGAATCACAAACGACCGCATTTTCAGCTGAACATAGCGTTCCATAGTCAAATGTTTTTCCGAAGATTATATCAGCGACGGCTTTCTTTATGTTAGCGGTTCTTTCAATAAAAGCTGGAACATTCCCAGAGCCAACCCCATAAGCCGGTTTCCCAATGCTATAAACCATCTTTACCATCTGAGTGCTTCCCGTGGCGAGAATAAGTGAAACATCTCGATGTTTTAAAAGCTCCATAGTTCCTTCAATTGCGACTTCGGTCATACATTGAATTAAATTCCGTGGTGCGCCAGCTTTTTCAGCTGCACTTTGCATAATTTGAATTGCTTCGTATGTGCATTTTACAGCTCTTGGATGTGGGCTTACGACCAAAGCATTTCTTGTTTTTGTTGAAATTAAAGCTTTAAACATCGCGGTCGATGTTGGGTTTGTCGTCGGGATCAAACCAGCTATTACTCCCATTGGCTCGGCTATTTCAACGACGCGTTTCGATTTGTCGTAGTTTATCACTCCAACTGTTTTGAGATTCTTTATTGATTCGTATGTAAATTTTGTTGCGAATTCATTTTTCAATTTCTTGTCTTCCCATTTTCCGATGCCAGTTTCTTCGACCGCGAGTTTTGCAAGTCGCTCAGATGCTTCATACCCAGCTTCGAACATCGCTCGCACAATTTTATCGACTTGTTCCTGCGAGTAATTTTTATATTCGAGGAAAGCTTCCTTTGCTTTCGCGACAAGTTCGCGAGCTTGTTGAATTGAAATTAAATCTTCGTGTGTGATTTCCAATGACATAAATCTTCAAAATTGTTTTTTCTATTCCATTAAAGTTAATGCTGGATGCCAAAGGTTTAAGCCAGTCTGTTCATCATAGACTCTTTCAACCAGTTCACCTTCAAATTCTTCTATTATTAACTCGCATACGAAAACTTCCGTCCCGACCATCAAATGACCTCCAAAACATCTGCCTTGATCATCCGCCAAGGATACATGGCAATGGACGAACGGTTGTCCATTGAGAATACTTACATTTCCAATACAACTCACAAGTTCCATTTCTTGGTTAAGTTCAAGGTTGTGATATTTTTTCTCGACTTGGTTATAAAATGCGATCACTGCTTTTTTAACAGCGCCTATAGCGGTTATCTTTCCGATTTTTATATTTTCTTCCTTACAAATTTTTGTTATGCTTTCAAGCAAATCAGCTCCTTGCGGAAGGCGACCGATGTAAGTTCTTCGAAGGGAGTATTGTTTTCTTGACATTAGATTCTCCTGTTTTTAGTTATCGAACAGACCTGGTTGTTTGTCGGATTTTGTTTTTATAAATCCAAAATGTTTATACGCAAGTTCTGTTGCCACTCTGCCTCGCGGAGTTCTTTTGAGAAATCCCTCTTGGATTAGATATGGTTCGTAGACTTCTTCAATTGTTCCCTCTTCTTCGCCAACCGCAACTGCAATTGTTCCAATTCCTACGGGGCCTCCGTTATATTTTTCAATTATCGTGAGAAGAATTCGTTTGTCCATATCATCAAGACCGTGTTCGTCTACATCAAGCGCTTTGAGTGCATATTCAGCGACTTCTTTTGTTATCACTCCGCGATATTCAGCGAGTTTCTCATCCGCTTGAGCAAAATCCCGAGCTCTTTTAAGCAATCTATTTGCGATTCTGGGAGTTCCTCTTGATCTGCGGGCAATTTCATAAGCTCCTTCTTCGGTTATTTGAATTTGAAGGATTTTTGCGGAACGTTTTATTATTTTGCACAATTCTTCAGGTGTGTAATAATCTAATCTTGCGCTTATTCCAAATCGAGCTCTAAGCGGAGCAGTAAGTAACCCAGCTCTCGTCGTTGCCCCAACGAGGGTAAATCTTGGTAAGTTTAATTTGATGCTTCTTGCATTTGGTCCAGTATCTATGAGGATATCGATTTTAAACTCTTCCATTGCGGAGTAAAGATATTCCTCAACGACTGGACTTAGGCGATGTATTTCGTCTATAAAAAGAACCTCTCTATCTCCAAGGGTTGTCAATATCCCTGCTAGGTCGCCGGGTTTTTCAATTACCGGGCCCGATGTCACCTTTATCCCAACACCAAGTTCATTTGCAATTATGTATGCTAGAGTTGTTTTCCCAAGTCCAGGTGGACCTGTGAGCAATACATGGTCGAGAGGTTCGGAGCGCATTTTCGTAGCCTGTATGAAAACCTTCAAATTGTTTACGATTTTCTCCTGCCCGATGAATTCATCAAATCTTAATGGTCTTAACTGCTGGTCAACCTCGACGTCAATTTCAAGTTTTTCGGGATTTGTATAGCCTAATTTTGGCATGTATGCTCAAGTGATTTTTTGTTTAATTTAAAAACATTAAAATTTAAACGCAACCAAGCAGAAAACAACTTCGTTAAACGGCTTGGTTTATGTGCATTGTTGATTCGGAACGCGGTGTTTAAAAATACAATGCTTGTTGAGAAACTCCATGAGGTTGGCAAGAAAACATTGGTGAACAACTTTAGGTTCTGCGGTGGCGGTCTGCATCGAAATATCACCCGATGTTTCTTGTCCACCTTGTTGACTATTCTCAGTGCGGTCGAAACAAAGAGAATTCGCGATTGGCTCGTAAGGGTTTGTGCTGTGTTGGTTGTCCTGATTGTTGCTGTACTGTTTCCCAGCGCGTGCAGTCTGGTTGATCCAACCGAACCTGAGGGGCCACCTTATCCCCCACCTTCTTTTGGTCTAGATACTGAGCCAGCGTGGTCGCCCAACGGGAGATTGATTGCCTATGTTCATGGCGATTCGGTTCCAGGTAAAACTGGCATTTATCTGATTGAGCCCAGTGGGGAGAACAAGCGGCTATGGTATGCGAGTGTTCGGCCTGGAACACCGAGATGGTCTCCAGATGGTCAATGGATTGTTTTTGAAGAAAATGAACAGATTTATAAACGTAAACTCAATGGTGACAGTCTTGTTCAACTCACCTTTGAAGGTTCTAACTTCTATACTGATTGGAGCCCAGACGGACAGTGGATTGTGTATGATTCCAACGTTGAAAGTCCAAATGGTGTGTACTTTGTATGTAAGTATGTAAAATGAGAATGGACGGCTCGGGGAAAAGACGAATAGCATATGAACCAACGCAAGGCGAAATTCGTATGCCCTCTTGATCCCCGGATGGTAAAAAGATTGCCCACGTCAGGTACTTCGTTGGGATCTTCTCATCGGAGATTGTGGTGATGGACACGAATGGTGCAAATCCGATACGACTTACAGCCAACAATGCCTCTGACCGTCGCCCTCGTTATTCGCCGGATGGGACAAAAATTGCATTTGAATCACAGCCAGGAAGGGGGGATTGCCACAGATTTGGGTAATGAATGCTGATGGTACGAACCCAATGCAACTGACAACACATGGCGGCTACACTTGCGATTGGTCTCCAGACGAGGAATGGATCGTGTATACTGATCTCAGCTGTTCAGCAAAGCAAACAAATTAGCTGCTTGTATTATGATTAACATAATCAAATTTGAAAACTAAAAGGAGGGTGCAGTTATGAACAGACAGAATCAGAATTCTTGGCAGTTTAAAGCTAATTTGGCTTTTGTCCTGTGTCTTGCTATATGGCTTTTTCTTCCTGTCTTTTTTGCTGGGCAATTAGTTTGGCTCAGTTGCGCCCTGAGTTGCGGGGTGAAGTTCTAGTCTATATTCAGCCGTCCGCTCTGAAGTTTTCACCAGGCGAACAAGGAACCGTTCCCATAAACGCGCTTCCGCAAGTAAGCACATCATTGTTCAAGATGCGGCAACGCCAAAAACCTTCGAGAGATACAATTCCATACCAGAAGGAGCAATTTATTCTTTCGACCAAGATCAGGGGATTCTTATATTACTTATACTGGCACTGGAGCGAAACCTAACCGTCCTTGTAACGAGTGGCAACAAATAGCAACAGGCAACCCTCTTAAATTTTACTGGTGTGGTGGTAATGGTTATCTTCGTGTGGACGTATCAGATGCCCAAGGTACACTGGCATCTGCTCAAATATACATTGTCGGAGCAGGTGGTGGCGAGCCTGTGCCAAAGTCTTTATTCACACCAATTTCGGGATCAGCAGAAATCCTTTTAATTCTTTGACCACCATCAACTCAATTGCCTGTTGATGGCATTGTGACACTTTCTGTTTTCGATATCCTTGGTAGAGAAATTGAGTCTCTTGACAAAGGTGAGAAACTAGCCGGTGTTTACAGTGTAACATTTGACGCTTCGCGTTATCCCAGCGGGGTCTATTATGCAATAATTTTCATTACTACGAATAACGGAAAGACATTTGTTCGGGCGATCAAACTTTTGCTCCTTAAATAGCAATGGTATAACAAGCAAAAAAGTAACGCTCCAATTGTTGGTATGACTTAGTTGAAGCTCGGTAAAGAAATAGTTGTAGCCGCTTGATGACGTTGTTTGCAATTTGATTTTCGCCAATCGACGCAAAAATTTATCTTATGATAATGGTGTACTAATGCACCATCAAAAATTTACTGTGCCATTTTACGTCTGGTTCAGGTACATAGTGAACAGTTTAAAATTATATATGCTTATCATCAACGATGCAGGGGGTAAATCGAATAGCGCAGGGGCGGGTGAGAGAGTGTGGTTTTAATATAGTGGAACCAGCACTTTTATCAATTTAATTGATGCAAAGAGAGCATCCTTTGCTGAGCGATTTTGAGTCTTCCTAACCGTTTCGTTATGTTCATGTATTTCCATAAGGGCTTTCATCCCGCGGGATTTGACTTGAATGAAAATTTTTATTATAAATTTTATGTTGTGCAACAAAAATAATTTGGTTTTGACATGAGAAACTTTCTCGAAAGGACTTTTCAACTCAGTCAAAGAGGCACAACCGTTAAAATCGAATTTGTTGCTGGGGTAACAACTTTTATGACAATGTCTTATATCATCTTTGTTCAGCCTGTGGTTTTATCTCATGCGGGAGTTGATTTCGGCGCTGGGCTTATAGCAACATGCGTTGGTTCTGCGATCGGTTCGGTTATAATGGCTTTACTTGCGAATTATCCGATAGCGCTTGCTCCGGGTATGGGCGAAAACTTTTTCTTTTCTTACACTGTGGTTAAAGGCATGGGTTTATCTTGGCAGTCCGCGCTTGCGATCGTTTTCATCTCTGGAGTTTTATTCAGCATCCTCTCGCTTATGAAATTGAGAGAGGCAGTTATTGATGCTATGCCAATGTGTTTGAAAAATTCAATTGCGACTGGAATTGGTTTATTTATAACCTTGATCGGTTTTGTTCAAGCCGGGATAATTAAAATTAACTCTGAAACACATTTGCCACGGCTTGGGGAAATCCATAGGGTTGAGGTCATAATTTCGATCGTTGGTTTGATTTTTACATCTGTTTTGCTCTCACGTGGAGTCAAAGGTTCGATTTTGCTCGGGATAATTTTCTCGACAATTCTTGCGATTATTTTTGGTATTGTTAAGTTTGAGGGCAAGATATTTTCCCTTCCCGAAGTTAAGGAACCTGCTTTTTTAAGGCTTGATTTTTCAAACTTTTTGGATATTTCGTTTATCGTTGCTGTTCTCGTTTTTCTTTATATGGTTCTGTTTGACACGGTTGGGACTTTAATTGGCGTGGGGCGTGCAGCTGGACTTGTTGAGAAGGATGGAAAACTTCCACGGGCTGAGAAAGCCTTGCTTTCGGATGCTCTTGGAACTACATTCGGAGCTTTGCTTGGGACTTCAACTGTGACAGCATACATAGAAAGCGCATCTGGAGTTGCAGTTGGTGGTAGGACCGGGTTAACATCAATTTTCGTTGCTATTTTCTTTTTGATTTCTCTTCTTTTCTATCCGATCATTAAATTAATTGGTGGTGGGGTTGAAATTGCCCCTGGTTATGTTCTTTATCCGATTACAGCGCCAGCGTTGATAATCGTAGGAAGTATGATGGTAAGACCTGTGGTGGACATTCGATGGGATGATTATACAGAAGCAATACCAGCTTTTATAACTATGCTTGGGATACCGTTAACATTTAGCATTGCAGATGGTATTGCACTTGGATTTACATCTTATACGCTTGTGAAATTGCTTGGTGGACGAGTGAAGGATGTAAATCTTTTCATAATTATTCTCACGCTTATTTTCCTTGCAAGATATATTTTCATAGTTCTAAAGTAAAAAGGGGAGGTCGCAATGGCATATCAAATTGAAGTAAAACAACTTAAACCTTTCCCCGTTGCTGAGTTCGAGGTGAAGGTTTCTGGGAAAGCGCAAACTGTTCATATCGTCTCTCTTGAAGAAAGTTATTTTAAAAAGTTAACCGGGGGAAAGATCACCGCAGAAAAACTTGTTTATCTTTCGTTTGAGTTTTTACTTGACCGTGAACCGAACACATCTATTTTGAAGCGTTTCAATTTGCGCGAGATAAACCATTATTTCCCTGAATATGAAAGCGAGATCGCTCAGATGTTTTAGGTAATTTTGAATTCTGTCTTTCTTTTCTTATCTTAAAATCAAACTTTAGAAGCAAAAAATTATTGTGGAGGTTAAAGGTTATGTATCTTTTGTTTTTTCAGGCGCAGCCGGACGCAACGAGTAGCTTGATCAGCACGATAATAATGTTTCTTGCCATCTTTTTGATTTTTTACTTTTTGATAATAAGACCACAGCAAAAAAGAGCCAAGGAACATCAAAAGCTGATCCAATCCCTGAAGAAAGGTGATAAGGTTATAACTTCGAGTGGAATCCATGGGAAGGTTGTCGGGCTTGATGATAGGACGGTTTTGCTTGAAGTTGATGATGGAGTTAAAATAAAATTTGAAAAAGCTGCTATTGCTGTTGTGACTCGTGAAGGTCAGGGATAAATTTAAGATTTGCGCTTTTAAATCTTTTTGACTTTAGGGACAGATTTTTCTGTCCCAAATTTTTTAATAAAGGATTTTGGAGGTGATTATGATGTCGGGTTTCAAGTTTAACACGATCGAGGAAGCAATAGAAGATATAAAAAATGGAAAAATGGTTATAGTCGTTGATGATGAGGACAGGGAGAATGAGGGCGATTTTATAATGGCCGCTGAAAAGATCACCCCGAATGATATAAATTTTATGGCAAAGTATGGGCGTGGTTTGATTTGTGTTGCTATAACTGAGCAAAGGGCACGGGAACTTGAGTTTGAGCCAATGGTTGAATTTAATACCGCAAGGCATGGAACTGCTTTTCTTGTAAGCGTTGACTATAAAAAAGGGACGACCACAGGAATTTCGGCTTACGATAGGGCTAAAACTATAAAAGCGATCGTCAGTCCAGATGTAAAACCTACGGATTTTGTAAAGCCTGGACATGTTTTCCCGCTTCAAGCTGTTGAAGGTGGAGTGTTAAGAAGAGCTGGACATACCGAAGCGGCGGTTGACCTTGCTCGTCTTGCGGGATTATATCCTGCGGGTGTGTTGTGTGAAATTATGAATGATGATGGAACAATGGCTCGCGTTCCAGATCTTCTGAAGGTCGCGAAAAAATTTGAACTTAAAATCATAACAATAAAAGATCTGATAAGCTATCGACTTAAAAGAGAGAAACTTGTCAGAAAAATCACCACGACTAAATTGCCCACTAAATATGGATTTTTTGAGCTTCATCTTTATGAAAGTTTGACAGATGGAAAAGTTCATGTTGCACTTGTTAAGGGGAAAATTGATGAAAATGAGCCTATACTTGTTCGTGTTCACTCCGAATGTCTGACCGGCGATGTCTTTGGTTCGTTTAGATGTGATTGTGGAGAACAGCTTCATTCGGCGATGAAGATGGTTGAAAGAGAAGGTAGAGGAGTTTTGCTTTATATGAGGCAGGAGGGGAGAGGGATTGGTTTTGTTAATAAAATCAGAGCATATAGATTACAAGATGAGGGAAAAGATACTGTTGAAGCAAATGAGATGCTTGGTTTCAAGCCAGACCTTAGAGATTATGGAATTGGTGCGCAGATTTTGGTTGATCTTGGGGTTAGAAAAATGCGCCTTTTGACAAATAACCCTAAAAAAATCGTTGGACTTGCTGGTTACGGGCTTGAGGTTGTTGAGAGAGTGCCTATAGAGATTCAACCCAATGATATCAATATCAATTATTTGCGGACGAAAAGAGATAAACTTGGTCATTTGATTTTGTTGGACGAGAAAATAAAAAACACGAGCGATGATTCAAATTTACCATAAAATACTTGATCAATCCCAGATAAAAAAGGTTCTAGAAAAGGCTCTTTCAAGAGGTGGAAAATTTGCGGAAATTTATTTTGAATGCAAAATTGAGATGATGATAAATCTTTCCGAGAATAAAATTAAAACTTTGAATTACGGGATTTCACCTGGGCTTGGCGTAAGGGTTATCTCTGGTGCGAGGACCGGATATGCTTATACGGACTATTTTAACTTCGATAAAATTCTAAATGTTGCTGAAGTCGCATCTTATATCGCCGAAGGAGATTCAAAGGCTGTTTCTGTTAATCTTGAGGAAAAGAAAAGAGCGATTTCAAATCGTCAAATTGAAAAGCCAGTTTATCTACTTGATGTCGATAAAAAAATTGAATGGCTTTGGTGTGCCAACGATTCAGCAAGAAGTTATGATGTAAGAGTTAAACAGGTTGATATAAATTATCACGAAAGCACAAGATATTTTTGGATCGCAAATTCTGAAGGGGTTTATGTCGAAAGCGAGGATTCTTTGTTTAGAATTTTTATAACTTCTGTTGCAGTTGGGGATGGTTTGCGCGAGATGGGTGTAAGTTATCTCGGCGGAAGATATGGATATGAACATCTACTTTCAAGTTCACCCGAGCAATTGGGGATTGAATCAGCGAGACAGTCTGTTTCGAAACTTTATGCAAAGCCAGCGCCTGCGGGAAATTTCCCTGTTGTCATAAAATCCGGTTGGGGTGGGGTTCTTGTCCACGAAGCAGTTGGGCATGGGCTTGAGGGAGATTTTAACAGAAAGAAAATTTCGATATATTCTGGAAAAATTGGTCAAAAGGTTTGTTCTGAACTTGTTACGATAATTGATGATGGAACAATACCAAACTCGAGAGGCTCTCTTCCTATCGATGATGAAGGAACACCTATGCAAAGGACTGTTTTGATTGAAAATGGAATTTTAAAAGGCTATATGCTCGATAAATTGAACGCAAAACTTATGGGTCTCGAATCTACGGGAAACGGTCGCAGAGAATCATACAGGCATTATCCGCTTCCGAGAATGCGCAATACATTTATTGATGCTGGAAAAGATAAACCTGAGGATTTGATAAGAGACATCAAATTTGGAATTTACGCTAAGTCCTTAGGCGGTGGTCAAGTTGATATCGTAAGTGGAAATTTCGTCTTTGAGATTAACGAGGGTTACTTGATCGAAAATGGTCAAATAACACATCAAATTCGTGGCGCAAATTTGATTGGAAATGGTCCTGAGGTGATGAAAAAGGTTATCGGCGTTGGAGACGATCTTGAAATTGAGAAAAGAACCGGAACTTGTGGAAAAGATGGGCAAAATGTTCCAGTTGGAGTTGGACAGCCGACAATTTTAATAAGCGAGATAACAATCGGCGGGACGCAAGTTTGATGAGATTTAGCATTGTGATTGGATTGTTTCTTTTATTTGGGTGTGACTTTATCGTCAATATATCTGACGAAAAAATCAGTGGGCGAATTCAAAATTATAAAAAAGGTTTCAATTTCGTCTCTTGGAAAAGGACTGAATATGGAGTTGATTATGCAAGAAATTCGCTTGACACAATGATGACGACAGGAGCAAATTGGGTCTCGATAATTGTAACACTTTATCAAAAAACTCCAACCGATACCGTTATGTTTGAAGATGTCAACAAAACTCCGAGCATTTATTCGGTCTCTCAAATTGTTGAATATGCTCATTCTAAAAATCTTGGCGTTATGTTGAAAATTCACGTTGACATTTACGATGATACACCACGGTCGAGAATAAAACTGTTTGAGCCTTCGACATGGTTTAAAAACTATTCAAAGTATGTTTTAAATTATGCAAATGTTTGTGAGATGCTTGGCGTTGAGATGTTATGCATTGGCTCTGAACTTGCTGGATTGAGTGGTGAAAAAGATTTATGGGTTGATTTAATAAACAAAGTTAGAAAGGTTTACAGCGGTAAGATAATTTATGCATCAAATTTTGATGAATATAGAAAAGTCTCTTTCTGGGATGAGGTTGATTACATCGGGATTGATTTCTTCGCACCTGTTTCGAATAAGCATGACCCGACGTATGATGAGCTCGTTTTGGGATGGCAACCTTATTTGAACTATTTGAAAGAATGGTTCAATCAAAATCACATTGGTAAAAAATTGATTTTCACGGAGCTTGGTTATCCAAGCACAGATGGGGCAAGCATACAACCTTGGAGGGTCGGAGATAGCGTTGACCTTGAAGAGCAAAAATTGTGTTACGATGTTGTTCTTGATATAATTTCAAATATCGAATTTGTAGATGGTGTTTTCATTTGGAACTGGAATGCAGATTTAAAAGCTGATTCGCTGAAAAAAGATTATACTCCTTACAGTAAGCCAGCGATTTTTTCAGTTAGAAAGCACTGGTTGAAAGAAGCAATTTAAAACAAAATTAGGTATCAAAAATGGCGAATGGAAAGAGTGAGGTAATTTATCTAACAAGGGAAAAATACGAGGAGCTTCAAAAGGAATTGAGAGAACTAAAAACAAAAGGAAGGGCAGAGGTAGCCCGAAAAATAGCTGAAGCAAGAGCGCACGGCGATATCTCCGAAAATTCTGAATACGAAACCGCAAAACACGAACAAGAACTTTTGGAAATAAAAATTCAAAAACTTGAGGAAACCCTCGCAAAGGCAAGGGTCATAGATATAAAAGATCTGCCAACAGATAAAGTTTATCTTTATTCGAAGGTCAAAGTTTTAAATCTCAGAACAAATCAAGTCGTTGAATACACCATCGTTTCATCTCAAGAGGCAAATTCAGCTGAGAAAAAAATCTCAATTCAATCTCCAATTGGAAAAAGCTTGCTCGGGAAGCAGGTTGGCGATATCGTTGAGGTAAAAGCTCCGGCTGGAATCATTAAGTATAAGGTTCTTGAAATAAGCAGATGAATTTATTGAGGTGACAGAATCATTCTTAGTTCATTTCGTTTATGGAAATACGATTATTCACCATTGCCATCCATTACATTGTAGGGGCGTATTTCAATGCGCTAATTGGCGCAATCGTTTGTGCTTTTAATTTACATCAACTAATAAATCAATAGTGTCATTTATTTTTCAAAAGTTCAACTGGAACCCTCATTCCGTATTTCGTTGATAAAGAAGTTCGCCAGAAATGTTCATAGATGACCTTTGAAATTTGCGCTATCGCCTCGCTTGCAGAGGTTAAGTTGTAATTGCTCATTACGACTATGACATATGGATGTCTTGGCAAAAGGACGATTCCCCATTCGCAAGCAACACCTTCTATTCCACCAGGTTTATTTGCGATTTGAACATTTGCAGGGAGGTATTTTCTCAGATTTCCTTCCTTATCTTTCTTTAAAATTTCCAATGCTTGGTTTGATATTTCTTTATTTATGATTTCACCTTTATAAAGCATCTCCATAAATTTCATCGCTTCGAATGGAGTTGATAAATTTTCTTCACCTCTTGCGGAGGCATCAGGGCGAATCATCTTGCGTTGAAGTTTCGTGTTTTTGAAGCCGAGTTTTTCGAGTGTTTTATTTACATTTTCCATCCCGACAAGATCGATCAAAATGTTCGTAGCAGTGTTATCGCTTACGGTTATCATTAAAACACAAAGGTCATATATGCTTAATTCTGAAAGCCCATCGCCAAATTCTTTCAAAACACCGCTTCCTCCAACTTGATGTCCTTTTTCGATTTTGATTTTATTTGTCAATTTGAATTTCCCTTCATTTGCTTGCTTTAGAACCTCGATCAAAACCGGAATTTTTATCGCGCTTCCTTGCGGGAAAACGAGATTTTCATTGATTAAAAATGTTTCGCCAGTTTCGAGGTTTTTAACCGCAACTCCGATTACGCCATTTGATGTATCCGCAATGAATTTTATCTTTTCGAAAGTTTTTCGATGTAGTATTTCAAGATTTTCCGGCTGTGAAAATGCGAACGAACATATCGCAATGAGAGAAAAGATGACTTTTTTCATTTTTTGATTTATTCTTTATTTTCGACAAAAGGTTTCCATTTCTCTGGCGGATCTGATGGAGTCAGTAGACTTACGATGACCAGCACGAGAATTGAGCCAGCAGCTGCTGGTAAAACTATATAATCTGCCTCGAGAAGGGGTTTTTCTCTGAACATATTGATAAGCGTAATAATTAAAGTTATTCCCATTCCTGTTGCAATGCTTGCAACTCCACCTGCTGTCGTTACCCTCTTCCATAGAAATGCTGCAAGCAATGCTGGTGTAAGACCAGCGCCTATCATTGTATAGGCGGTTAAAGCCATTTGAAGTACAGTTTGAAATCTCGTCAGAAGAAGATATCCAAGGAAACCGAGAACAAAAATTAATATGCGTTGTAAGGTGATTATTTGTTTGTGTGTTGCTTTTGGATTTATAAACCTTTGATAGATATCTCTTGTAAGGTTTGTGCTTGGCGTGAGAAGAAAACTATTTGCGGTTGAAACTATTATTGCCATTGCAGCAACTATCAACATTATTCCAACTATTGGTGGGAGTCCGATTTCACCTCCGTGAGTTGCGAGGTGGATTATCACTTTTTCCGATTCTTCAAGTTTAAATTTTACGCTCGCGAAAACAGCAAGTGCCGTTATAGATGTTTCAATTATAATTGTCCCAATGACCCAGAAGATAACTGCTTGTCTTGCTGATTTTGCATCTTTAGCGCTGAAAAATTTCTGATACATACTTGATTCACCTAGCAAAAGAAAGAAGGTCGGGAAGAAGACCCCCATCGCCCAGATAAAATCTTTTTGCCCGAAGATCTCAAATCTATCCGGCGGGAGAGTTTCTCTTACGACTGTCCATCCACCAATGTCATTTAAAATTATCGGAACCGCAAGCGCAATCCCAAAAAGCATTAAAGTTCCATTGATTATATCCATAGTCACAACCGAAATTAAACCAGCAAGTGCTGTGAACAAAACGACGAAAGTCGCAGTTATGATTATCCCATGTTCAACGGGAATTCCTGCGACGAGATTTAAAACGAATGCCCCGCCTTTGAATTGATAACTTGCAATTGTAACATAAGCGATAACAATTGTTATAGTCCCAAGAATTCTTGCCCATTTATTGTACCTTTGTTCAAGTATATCTGGCATTGTATACTGTGCGATCTTTCTGACTCTTCCAGCGAGGAAATAAACGATAATAATTGCAACCCATGCGCCCGCGGAAAGCCAAAGTTCAGAAAACCCAACTCTATAAGCAAGCCCAGCGCCTGCTATTATACTCCCAGAACCAATCCATGTCGCAAGCAAAGTCCCGACAAGTTTATAAACAGGCGTAGTCCTTCCAGCAACCATAAAATCTTCTTGGGTTTTAACTGCTTTTGTTTTGTAAATTCCAATTGCCAATAAAAGCCCAAGGTAGACGATTATAACAGTTAAAAACATCTGTGCCTCCCTTTAGTTTTAAAATATGAGGACGAGTTCCTCTTGCTCTCTTCCCGTTATGATTGCTTTTTTATCCGAGTTGATGTAAACATTTACTTCAGACCTTACTCCCATTTTTCCCTGGATGTAAACTCCCGGCTCAAGCGAGAAAAGACAACCTGGAACGAGCTTTCTTAAATCCTGCGTTTCAAAATTATCAATGTTTGCTCCATTCCCATGAACATTTTCGCCGATCGAGTGACCCGTTCTATGTGTAAAGAATTCCCCATAACCTCTTTCTTGTATATATTTCCTCGCAACTTCATCGACCTCCCAACCTGCAACTTCTTGATTTTGATTTAAGCGACTTTGCAAGAATGCAAGTGCTTCTCTTCTTGCATCCCTTACAATATGAAAAATTTTAACGTAGTCTTCGGGTGGTTCATCTCCTATATATGCGCACCAAGTTATATCATAAAATATCGCACCGGGTTCGTTTTTTTTCGCCCATAGATCGATTAAAAGTTTGTCTCCGGGTTTTATCTCGCGTGTGTTTTCTGGGGTTGGATAAAAATGTGGATTTGCGGGATGATCATTAACTCCAACGATTGGCGGGTCTTCGTTGGATATCAGTCCCTTGTCGTAAAATCTTTTTAAGATGAATTGCTGAATTTCATATTCGGTTTTATATTTTACTGCTCTAATAGCTTTTCTTATCTCTTCAAAAGCTTCGTCGAGCGTCTCATCAACAAGTTTCCCTGCTTCAAAATGTGTTTGAATTGTTCTTTCATCGATCAAAGCCTCGAAAATTTGAACAAGGTCAGCTGAAGAAACGACCTCATGCCCAAAACTTCGAATAAGTTCAATTGTTCCTGCATCTACTATTGAAATATATGGGATCGCATTTAAAGGTGAGTACTGCATAGCGATTTTCTTTGGCGAACCAAGAATTTCCTTTAATCTGTCATGAAGTTCGATCCAGCCGGAATAATAAAATTTTTTCCCAGGCAAGTGATCAAGTTTATCTGGTTCAACTCTATGGACAAGTTTTATCGGTTCACCTTCTGCAGGGATGAGGTAAAACCATCTTCTCGTCGCAAGTCCATGGGTCGGGAAGGAGAGAATTTTCATTCCAATTTTATCTCTGTTGTGGAAGTCGTAGAATAACCATCCGTCAAGACCGAAATTTACGATAACCTTTTGAATTTCTTCAATTTTCATAACGCATACCAATTAATTTTTTAATTATTTAAAACAAAAAAACCGTAGGGCGGGGCGCCCTACGGAGTCAAAGATCAACCGCCACCGGAAACACCAGCTACAAATCCACCTTCCGTCATCTTTCTGATGTCGAGGATTTTATCAAGTTCATCCTCTTTCATCCAACCGAGTTCAAGCACAACCTCGCGAATCGTCTTATTCTCAGCCATCGCTTTTTTGACGATTTGTGCGGCCTTATCGTAGCCGATATGTGGAGTAAGAGCGGTAGCTAAAATTGCATTTTGTGCTGCGATTCGCTCCATATGTTCTCTATTCGCTACAATTCCATCGATGCATTTGTCGACCAAGACATCGCTTGCGTTTGCAAGTATTGTGATCGATTCAAGGAGATTTCTTGCTATCACAGGAAGAGCAACGTTTAATTCAAAGTTTCCAGATGAACCGGCAAGCGTAACGACGGAATCATTTCCGATGACTTGCATTGCGACCATCATGACTGCTTCAGGAATAACTGGGTTAATTTTCCCGGGCATTATGGATGAGCCAGGTTGAAGTGCCGGTAGCCTAATTTCAGCAAGTCCCGCTTGAGGACCCGAGTTCATCCATCTTAGGTCATTTGCAATTTTATAAAGTGCGACTGCGAGAGCCTTTAACGCACCGCTTAATTCAACCGCAGTATCCATTGACGCTTGTGCGCTGAAATGATTTCTTGTCTCTTTAAATGAAATTCCAGTTTCCTGCGAAAGGGCTTCTGCAATTCTTCTTCCAAACTCAGGATGTGTGTTAATTCCGGTTCCGACAGCTGTTCCACCAAGTGCGAGTTCGTATAATCTTGGAAGGACCGAGTTAATTCTTTCGATGGCAAGTTCAATCTGTGCGGCATATCCGGAAAACTCCTGTCCAAGTCGAACAGGCATCGCATCCATAAGGTGTGTTCTTCCGGTTTTTACGATGTCGTCAAATTCTTTGGCTTTTTCTTTAAGCGCATTGTTGAGTTTTTCAAGTTTGTGGAGAAGAAATTCTTTTAAAGCAAGCGCAGATGAAATGTGAATACATGCAGGAATCACATCGTTTGAGGATTGTCCAAGGTTAACATGGTCATTTGGATGAACGACTGTCTTATCACCTTTTTTTGCTCCGAGTATTTCACATGCTCGATTTGCTATGACTTCGTTTGCATTCATATTTGTTGATGTTCCTGACCCTGTCTGAAATATGTCAAGTGGAAAATGATCATCAAGTTTACTATCGATAACTTCTTTTGATGCTTCCATAATGGCGTTTGCCTTTGCCTCATCTAAAAGACCAAGTTCTTTGTTCACTTTTGCAGCGCAGTATTTTACAAGTCCAATTGCTTTGATGAATAATCTTGGAAACCTTATCCCACTGATTGGGAAATTTTCAACCGCCCTTTGTGTTTGGGCTCCCCAGAGCGCCCAGGTTGGGACTTTTACTTCCCCAAGCGCGTCTTTTTCAATTCTGAATTCGGACATTTTTCATGCCTCCTTGAATTTTTGTTTCGTGCTTTGCAGTTAAAATTTTGAAAATAAAAACGAAAAATTCAAATCTTACTGCGGGAAATGCTGAACCTTAAGATCACCAAATAAACAAAAGTAAAAATCCCACCCGTGATAAGAAATCTCAAAATTAAACTTGGAATGAGTGAACCAGCAAGATGACACAAAAAAACCGAAGCAAATGTTGAAAGAAAAAGCATCAAAAGAAATTTTATAGGCAAAAGCTGATTTAGTTTACTTCCAAGTATCCTCGATATAAAAAATAACATTAAAAAAGCTTCGATGTATGTTGAAGCTACAACCGCAACCGCTGGACCAATGATGTGAATTACTTTGACCAAGATAATGCCCAATGTTAAGTTCAATGTTAAATCAAGAAACGAAACAAGCATATAAATTTTTTGCCTGCCAAGTGCGGAAAGAATAGGACCGTAAATCAAAATTCTTATCGGAAGAAAGAATAGATAAATCCTGAAAATCGCGACGCTTTCTACATATTTCTCGGAAAAGAGAATTAAAATAAATTCTTTCGAGAAGAAGAGAAGATAAGCAAAAATTGGAATAATCACGATCGAGGTCGACTTGATCGCATCGTTGGCGAGTTTGACGATTTCAGAATTTTTTCCTGAATTATAGAGTCTGCTTATTTCAGGGAAGATGACAGCAGTAAATGAGCTAGTTATCAGTGGAACGATAGGTAATTCCTTTGCTCCGATCGTGTAAATTGCGTACAACTCTGCTGGGAAATTATTCGCAACTATGTATTTATCGATTTGTCTCGAAAGCGACCCCGCAATGTAAGCGATTATTAACAGGATCGAATACATCAAAATTTCGTCTATATGCGAGATCAAATTGCGAATTCCACCTGATGTTTGAAATGAAAAAAATCTTTTTATCGCGTATCCAGAATAAATAAATCGAGCAAACGATATAATTGAAAGCCCAGTAAAAATAAAAGGGATATTCTGCTTTAAAAAGATCGCAAGGACGATAACAAGAAGATAGGATGAAATTGTCGCTAAAGTAACGATGAAAAGTCTTTTGAATTGGTCTTTTAAAATTAAAATTGCATCCAGCAAAAGAGAAGGAATTGAAAATAGCAGAAACGGAGCAAAGTATATAAAGTTTGGCGCAAATTCTGAATTGTTTAGAAGAGTGGAGATTTCAAATCTTAGAAAAAATAGAAAGAGCGTCAATGTAAATCCGGCGACGGTCAAAATTAAAAAAATGCTTTTGATATATTCCCCAGAATTTTCACGAGCACCGAAGAAATAAATCGAAGTTGTGAACGCGAAAGAGATTATAGGTGTAATTGTGTTAAAGATGAGCCACGGTTGATCGTAGGATGCAAATTCTGATTTTGAAAAATATCTTGCAAGGATTATGGTCGTTATCAAAAGGCCAAGTAAATTTACGGCTCTTGACAAGCTGATAAACCCAGCTTTTTTCATAATCGTTAAATTGCCCCACGACATTTTCATCTGATTAAAATTTTAAAAATTCCATTAGCATAACCGACTTCGAAAGAAATTTTTATCTTCCCGCCGAATTGAGCTTTGAAAAAAGAAACGCTCCCGAGATCCGCACCGCAAAAATCAAATTCTTTTATTCCACTTGATGATAAATCTTCAAGAATTTCCCACAAAAGAAAATGAGATGCAACGTCAACTTCTCTATCTGTCATCCCCGCGACGACATCGTAAGCTTTGTTGTTCCAGATCGAGATCCCTCTTGATGCAAGAACTGTTTCGTTTTTATCGACGACATAGTAAACTTGAATAGTTCCGTTTTGCACAAGTTTTTCCAGAAGCATTTTCAAATCTTTAAACCCAAGAAAAAATTTCGCCCCACTTTTTTTATAACTTAAAATTTGTTGCTCGGATAGTTTTTCAACATTCGTTGTTTTTATAACTTTAAATTCCCTCTCTTGCGCTTCTTTAATTTTTCTTTTAAGTGAATTGCTCAGTCCATCCCAAACCTTGTCGATCGACTCGATGTCAAGTATAAAAGTATGCCTTGGTTTGATTTTATATCCGAGCCATTTGAATTGTCTTACATCATCAATTGTGTGGTGAAGTTTAAAGATGAAAAGTTTAAGTTCGTTTTTAAGATAGTGATGAATTTTTGCAATTGCTTCGTTTTTTTCGATTATCTGCTTTTGTCTTTTCTCGCAGGAGAAATCTTTGAACAAAATTCCACTATAATATGTGAAAAGGAGTGGGGTTGAGATAGGTAAGATAACTTTCTTTTTGACCGGTAGAATCAACCCCGCAACAATTTCGTCGCCTTTTTTTACAAATAGGATTTTGAGCGAGATGTTAAAAATTTCACTATAGACTTTCAGCCACCCAATGCTTTGAAATGGATTAGATTGTGGCGAAGAGAGGTTAAATTTTTCGAACTCGTCAAAATCGCTGGAAATTTCAAGATGTAGCTGAGCCATAAGAAATATGTTTAAAATTACAAGATATACCTGCTTAAATCTCTGTTTTTCACTATCCCTGAAAGTTTCTCTTGGACAAATTCTTTTGTGATTAAAATTTTCTGATCTTCAAGTTTTGGTGCGTTGAATAGGATATCTTCAAGAAGCGTTGTCATAACTGTTTGAAGCCGTCTCGCGCCGATGTTTTCAAGTTGTTCGTTCACAAGCGCTGCATAATGTGCAATTTCTCTTATCGCCTCATCTGTAAATTCAAGTTCAACACCTTCGGTTGCAAGAAGGGCTTTGTATTGCTTGATCAGGGCGTTCTCTGGTAAAGTTAGAATTTTGACGAAATCTTCTTCAGTTAGAGGATTAAGCTCAACTCGAATAGGGAATCTACCCTGGAGTTCCGGGATTAAATCGCTTGGTTTTGCAACATGGAAAGCTCCCGCAGCAATGAAAAGTATATGATCTGTTTTAACGATCCCATATTTCGTCATTACATTTGAACCTTCAATTATCGGGAGCAAGTCCCTTTGAACTCCTTCTCTTGAGACATCCGGACCGACAGTGTAACCTCCCGGGTTTGCGATTTTATCAATTTCATCTATGAAGACAATTCCAAGGTTTTCAACCCTTCGTATCGCCTCTCGAATTACAGCCTCCATGTCAATAAGTTTTTGCGCCTCTTCCTGGATCAAATAATTTCTTGCTTCAGCAATTGTCATTCTTCTCTTTTTGTATTGCTTTGGCATAACATTTTCAAGAAAATCCTGCATTGTCGTCGTGAGCTCGTCCATTTGGAATTGACCAATAACCTGCATCCCCGGGAATAGCTGAGTTTGAACCTCTATTTCTACCATCCTTGAATCGAGCTTGCCATCTTGAAGTTGTTTTCTTAATTTTTCCCGCGTTCTCATCATTTCGTCATCTTCATAATCACTTTCATATTCAACGTTTTCGCCGTATCTTCTTTTTTTCTTCCTTGGAAGTAGAATGTCAAGCAATCTTTCTTCCGCAAGTTCTTTTGCTCTGTCTTTTATCTCCTCCATTTTTTCCATCCTGACCATATTGACAGCGATATCAACAAGTTCTCTTATCATCGATTCAACATCTCGACCAACATAACCAACTTCGGTAAATTTTGATGCTTCAACTTTTACAAATGGAGCGTTTGCAAGTTTTGCAAGTCTTCGCGCTATCTCTGTTTTTCCAACCCCTGTTGGACCAATTAAAATTATATTGTTTGGTGTTATCTCCTCTTTGAGTTCAGATGGGACTTGTTGCCTTCTCCATCTATTTCTTAATGCTATCGCGACAGCTTTTTTCGCTTGTTCCTGTCCGATTATATATTTGTCAAGTTCCTTTACAATTTCTTCGGGAGTTAAATCTTTTAAATCTTTCTTTTGACGAACCTCAAGTTCGTCTATTTCTTTTTTCGAGTTATAAGCCATTTTGTTGAGTTAAATTTGTTTTCATAATTCTTCGATGACGATGTTACGATTTGTGTATATGCAAATGTCCGCTGCGACTTTCAGAGCTTCTTCAACAATTTCGCGTGCGGATAAATTCGAATGTTTCACCAAAACCCTTGCGGCTGCGAGCGCATAACTTCCACCCGAGCCAATTGCTATGATTTTATCGTCAGGTTCGATCACATCTCCAGTCCCTGAGATTATCAATGCGTTTTCTTTATCCATAACAGCAAGGAGAGCTTCGAGACTACGAAGATATTTGTCCATTCTCCAATCTTTTGTAAGTTCCGTCGCGGCGCGTAATAAATTGCCCTTATATTGTTCAAGCTTTGCTTCAAATCTTTCCATCAATGCAAGTGCATCAGCTGAAGCCCCCGCAAATCCAACAAGGATTTTATCGTTATAAATTTTTCTGACCTTTCTTGCGCCATGTTTCATTATTGTATCAGATAGCGTAACCTGTCCATCTCCGCCCATTACAGCCTGTCCATTATGAATTAAGCCAAGAATTGTGGTTGATTTAATGATATCTTTCACGGGTTATCGTCTGCTTTTATTTTTATTCAATTCTTTTTCTCAATCTTGCAGTTGGGATTCTGAGTTGCTCCCTATATTTTGCGACCGTTCTTCTTGCGACGTTGTAACCTTGGGAACGCAAAATTTCGGCGATTTGATCATCGGTTAAAGGCTTGCGTGGGTCTTCGGAGGAGATTATCTCTTTTATCTTTTCTTTTATTTCTTTGCTTGAAACTTCACCTCCATCAGCGGTATTAATTTTTTCGCTGAATAAATCCCTTAGTTTGTAGATCCCGAAATCAGTTTGAACATATTTTTGATTTACTGCTCTGCTTACAGTTGGAATATCCGCGCCGGCTTTTTCTGCGACATCTTTGTAAATCATCGGTTTCAAATTTTCACCTGTTTCAAAAAATTCTCTTTGTAGATCAATAATTGCACGCATTATTCGAAGCAATGTGTCCCTTCGTTGATAAATTGCAGAGATAAACCATTTTGCCCTTGTAAATTGCTTTCTTATCTCTTCTTTTAACTCAGGAGGTAGTTTTCTTTGTCGCTTCAAAAGATTGTAATAGGTTCTATTGAGACGAATCATTGGGATATTTTTTTCATTTAAAGTTACAACAAGGTCATCGCCAATGCGTTCAACGATAAAATCTGGAATAATATATTCTCGGAATGTTGATTTGCCTTCGCCAGGCTTTGGATTTAGTTTTTGAATTATCTGGATTATTTCCTTTAACCTTTGCTCACTTAAGCCGTATCGCTCCATTAATTTATCGTACCTTTTCTTCATAAAATCTTCATAGGATTCATTAAGGATCATAATTGCGAGGTTCTTTCTATCTCCGGGCAAATCAGCAACATCAAGTTGTGCGAGGAGGCATTCTTTCAAATTCCTTGCACCGATCCCAGGCGGGTCAAGCTTTTGAACTTTCTTTAAAACTTCCTCGACCTCTTCAGCTGTCACATCCATTTTCTCACCAAGCCTTAAATCCTCAGCTATCTCTTCAACGCTTCTTGTTAAATAACCATCTTCATCTACATTGCCAAGTATTTCCTCAGCGATTCTGAGTTCTTTCTCATTTGCCATTAAGGCGAGTTGTTTCAAAAGTTTTTCTTTAAGTGGCTCGGGGGCTGGTGGATGCCATGGTATTTCATCTTCTTCATCACTATAGGATTGTTTCGGTGTGTACCCCTCATCATCAAGAGTTTTCATAAAATCTTCAAGCGTAGGTTCTTCCTCTGGCTTGGGGAGTTTCTCCTCGGTTAACTCTTCATATTCTTCGTCGAGCTCTTGCTTTACCGCTTGTTCTAGCTCTTGCTCTTCCGTCAATTCAAGTTCAAGCGTTTCATCAAGCGATGTTTCAAGCCCTTCCTCAAGAAATGGATTTTGTTCGAGTTCCTCTTTAAGTTTTTCTTCAAGTTGAACAATGGGAACTTGAAGAAGTTTTAGGTACTGGATTTGTTGAGGTGTTAATTTTTGTTGTATTGCTTGATGTTGTCCATATCTTAGCATCCTTAGTTCACCTCTGAGTGTTTAGTGATTTAAAAACTTTTTCCATTTTGTTAAACCAATCTTGCCCAAAGTATCTTACTATTGCTGGTTTAAGGAATTCGTAAAGCTTTATCTTTTCCTTTTTCCCTTTCTTCATAGCGGGTTTACACTCTGATATTTTTACATATTTCAAAACATCCCCACCTATAAGTGCACCATTTAAACTGTAATTTCGCAATGGAAAGAGATGGCACGATATCGGCTTTATGAAGTGAATTTCACCATTTAGAAATGCTTTCTCAAAAGCACATCTTGCGATGCCGTTTTCCCAATAGACGAAAACGCATTCTCTTTTATCGATGCATTTGGTAGAATATCCAACGTCGGTTTCTTCGTAATATCCATTTTGTTCGATAAATTTTACGTTTCTTTCAGGTAGATATTTTTTCACAATTGGCAAAACATCTTTGATTATTTCGATTTCCTCTTCAAGAAGTGGTGCCCCAAAATCTCCTTCCATAAAACAGCATGCTCCTTTGCACTTTTCAACATCGCAGGCAAAGTAAGAATTGGCAATTTCAGGGTGGACATAAATTTCATCTACTGGTATCGCTCTTATACTCATCGCATACTCTTTATCCAATTATTGTGCCAAAGTTAAATTAATAAAAAAATTCTAATTACGGAAATTCAACCTCGGCCCACCATTTTATATCTATATCGTCGAAAACATCATCTATTTCAGCACATTCAACGACAAAATTCCAATCTTCATAACTCAACCCTCCTGTGCTTGCGTATCTTTCAATTATATCCGCTATTCTTACAAAGTTCTCGTTATGATAAGCAACCCTTGCCTCTGCGTAATCTTTGGCAGATATAGTTGAGATCAAAAATTGCCAATCCGAAGCTTGGAGGAGCAAAAGTTCCCGGGCTAATTGTTTGAGCATAAAAATTAATTTATCATCGTTCGAATTAACAAACTTTCGAGCAAGTTCTCTCATTTTGAACTCGTTTGAGTAAATATGTCTCCAAGTCCATTCCGTATCTTTATTAAGCCAGATGTAATGATATCCTCCTTCGCCCCATGAACCTTCCGGAAGTGAAACAACAGTTGAAGGTTGAAGTTTCTCGGTGACTTCTGATGCAGTGGCTGGTTTAACTAGTTCCGATTTGTTTAACTTTTGAAATACTTTTTTCAAAAATCTTGGACCTTCAAACCACCAATGCCCGAAAAGCTCTGTGTCATATGGTGCAGTCAAAACCCCAATTTTACCCGACTTATCAAAATGCTCTTTTAAAGTCGCGATTATCAATTCGACAAAGTGAGATGAATTTTCCTCAAGCCTACTTTCAACTTTGTCTAATTCATATTCAAGTTTATCCGCAAGGTCAGCTTTTGAATTCGTGATGCGCCAATATCTTAAACCACTTGGGAATTTTTTCTTGTGAAAATCAAGATACCAACCGTCTCCCGGATATCCCCATTCACCGCTCCATACTTGCAAACCTGTTTTCGGGTCGCGAGTGAAGACTACAACGGGCTTTTTCTCGGGTTTGCCTAAGCTGACGAGATAAAGTTCATATGGTGATTTTTCTTCTTCAGATCTATATTTTACTTGTGATTCAAACTGTTCCCATAGTTTTCTTAACCCCTCAAATCTTTCAAGATAAACACCAATTGTTTTTCCACCTTTTAAAGTCGCCGTATCGATTAAGAAAAATTCAATACCATTTTCTGATAAAAATTCTTCTACGCCTTTTCTTTCATATTCATATTCCGGTAGCTCTTGCTCTAATTGAACTGGGATTTTCCATCTGTAGGCGGGTCTATAAGCACATTCGGGTAGCCATATTCCTTTCGGTTTTACACCGAAATATCTTTCGTAAACCTTAACCCCAAGTTTTATCTGGGCTTGAGCGCTTGTGTCAAGTGCAAGGAGTGGAAGATAACCATGCGTCGCTGCACAAGTTATTATTTCAATATGTCCAGACTCTTGAAGCTGTCGAAATGCTGAGATTAAATTCTTATTGTATCTTTCTACAAAACTTCTTTTTACGCCTTGGTAATATTCGACCCAAAATTTTGCTACACTGGCGAGGTTTTTTCTCCCGGTCCTATTAAATTCAACCTCATCTTGCTTTGCGGATTCTATTCGCATGTCCAAAAACTCTAAAAATTCATCGACAAATTTTCTGTTCATAAGTTGTTCCGCAAGGATTGGGGAGATGTTGATTGTGACCTTGAAATTTACCCCTTCATCTTTCAATTCATTAAAAACATTGAGCAAAGGTATATAACATTCGCTTACCGCTTCATTTAACCAGTCCATTCCGTGTGGCCATCTACCATGTCCAATTACATAAGGTAGATGTGTGTGGAGAACGAGAACGAAATATCCGTACATATTACTTTGAGGTTTGTTTTTTATGGTTTAAATCCAAATGTCTTCTGATCTAATTCGCTAAAAGTTTTTATCTCGCCAAATGTAGATTCATATTTTCTTATATTTTCTTCGAGCGCTTTTAAGAGAAGCTTTGCATGTTGGGGTGTCATAATAATTCTCGCGAAAACCTTTGCCTTTGGAACCCCGGGAAGAATTCTCGTGAAATCGATAACAAATTCAGCTGGGGAATGAGTTATAATTGCAAGGTTAGAGTAGATCCCTTCGGCCTCTTTTTCCCCAAGTTCAATGTTAATTTGCTGTGGGATTGGTTGTTCGACCATTTTTTATTTTTAATATAACTTTAATATCTGACTTCTTCAAGAATAAGCCCATATGCTGGTGCATGCATAATCTCTATATTCTTAAATTTTTCCGAGATCATTATTCTGAAAATTTCGAAATCAAATCTTCCTCTTGCAACATCTACCATGGCTCCCACAAGTCCTCTGACCATACCGTAAAGAAATCTATTCGCTGTTATGCTGAAAATTAACTTGCCATCTTGTACTTCCCATCTCGCCTCTTTAATATCGCAGATGTAATTTTTCACGTTGCTCCCTCTTTTTGAGAAAACCTCAAAGTCATGCTTTCCGCGAATTAATTCCGCGCATCTTTGAAGTTTTTCAATGTCAAGTTCATACTTAACGAACCAGAAATAATTTCGACCAATTGCGAGTTTATTTTGCGTTATAAAATATCTATAGTTTTTTTCAACCGCGCTATATCTTGCATGAAAATTTAAATCAACCTCTTCAACAGAATGTATGACGATGTCATCGGGGAGAATAGAATTCAATCCTTTTTTAAGATTTTGAATTGGGATTTCACTTTGGCATTTAAAATTTGCCACTTGACCTCTTGCGTGGACGCCGGCATCAGTTCTGCCCGCCCCAATTAAATTGACACCTTCGCCTGTGATTTCTTTTATCGCCTTTTTTATCTCACCTTGGACGCTTCTTCCGTTTGGTTGAATCTGCCATCCAACGAAATTTGTCCCGTCATATTCGATTAAAAGTTTAAGGTTTCGCATTCTGTTAACCTTTAAATTTTCGGTTTTTGTGAAAAAATTTGTTTTCAAGCATTTTCTTGAATAAATTTAAAAAAATGAAGTCAAAATCGGTTAGAAAATGGATATCAGTTCAAATATAGAAAAGGTAAAAGCGGCGTTAAGCTCTGTTGTAGCAGCGATATTTTTAACTGCTTTTAAACTTGTAATTGGGCTTATGACAGGGAGTTTGGGGATTCTTTCCGAAGCTGCGCATAGCGGACTTGACCTTGTTGCAGCGGTTATGACCTATTTTGCGGTTAAAGTCGCCGATAAACCTGCGGATAAAGAGCATACATACGGGCATGGAAAATTTGAGAATCTCTCTGCTCTTTTTGAAACTTTGTTACTGCTTGTGACATGCGCTTGGATAATTTATGAGGCTGTAAAGAGAATTTTCTTCCACGAGGTTCATATAGAGGTAAACTTTTGGAGCTTTGCGGTTATGATAACCGCGATAATAGTTGATTATTCACGTTCGAGAGTTTTATTTAAAGCTGCGAAAAAGTATAATAGCCAAGCCCTTGAAGCAGACGCACTCCATTTCAGCACGGACATTTTAAGTTCATCTGTTGTAATTGTCGGCTTGATAGGTGCAGGTTTTGGATTTCATAAAGCGGATGCATTTTCAGCTTTGGTTGTCTCTGGAATTGTAATTTGGATAAGTTTGAGACTTGGGAAAAGGACGATCGATATGCTCACGGATAGGGTTCCGGATGTCAGCCTTGTTGAAAGGATAAAAAACGAGATCCTAAAAATTGATGACGTCGTAAATTGTAGAAATATCAGAATTAGACAATCGGGCTCGAAATCGTTTGTGGATATGGTCGTTGATATAAAAAGAACGATCCCATTTGAACATGCACATCAAATTATGAACTTGATCGAGGAAAGGCTTAAACATATAATTCCAAATGTTGACATCGTAATTCACGCTGAACCAATCGAAACAGATGATGAAACAGTGATCGACAAAGTTAAAATGATTTTGGTTGGTTCCGGGATGTCCGCACATAATATAGAGGTTCAAAAGAGCAAGGATAAATATTTTGTCGATCTACATCTTGAGTGTGGGAGTAAACAAACGCTTGAGGAAGCCCACGAGGTCGCAAATAAAATTGAAGATATGATAAAAAAGAAAATTCCAAATGTGGAAAAAATTTCAATTCATATCGACGAAGAAAGCGATATGATAAAAGAGACACGGATTGTGAACGATAAATGTGATGAGATGGTTAAAAAAATTCTCGAGATAGCAAAATCTTATAAAGATGTTGTCGACTGTAGAGATGTCACAGTGATGGAGATGGATGGCAAGTATAAGGTCACGATGAATTGTCTTCTCGATAACAGTTTGAGCCTATCTGAGGCTCACGAAATCGCCACGACGATTGAAAATAGAATTTATCTTGAGATAAATGAGATATCAAAAGTGATCGTTCATGCTGAACCAGAAATGAAATATGCAAAGGAATAGAGATGGGGCTATTTTCTCAAAAGAAATTAAAACCTAAGTGGATTTTCAAGGCTCCTGAAAATTTAAAACTTTGGAAAGTTTTTCCATCGAAAGACGATAAAATTTTGTGTGAATTGAGAGATGTTGATAAAAAACTTGTCAAATTCGTCTGCATTTCGGTTGATGATGGAAGGAAAATTTGGGAAGATTTGAATCTTGACGAACCATGGTGGGTGCAGATTTCGGACACGGATGAAGATTTGTTTTTCCTTTGCGAGTTTAGGCGCCCAGATTTTCCAGTGCAGGGTAAAATTTATGCTGTCAATTCCAAGGATGGAAAAATTTTATGGGAAAATGACGATTACAATTTCTTGTTAGCTTTGAATGGAAAAGTTTACGCTTCGAAAAATTTGATCGATAAACGAATTTATTCTGAAATTGATTCAAGAACAGGGGAAATTCTTTGGGAACATGGCGAGGATGTTGAATTTATAAACAGTGCAAAGGATATAAAATTTGAAAGCATGAATTTCATCGAAACATCCGAACCCTTTGACGAATTTCATTTAAACTATGAAGAAATAAACGACATAATCAAAACATTTATCAAAGATGCAACTGATAAGTTCCCGCCCGAGGTTTTGGTTAAACAAAAATTTTCCATCGTAAGTTATCACGCTCCGAGGGGAGATAAATTTTCAAGCGTTTTGAAAATAATTGATATCGAAGAAGGTGAGTTGATATATCAAGATATGCTTTATGATGATCTGTCGTATTTTGTTCCGGATTCTTTCTTTGCAAAAGATGATTTTATATTTTATGTTCGGAATCAAAAAGAACTTGTAGCAATAAAATTACCTTTGGGCTATGAAAGTGATCACGGATAAGATAGTCGTCTCAACGAAAGGATTTAACGATATAATCGACATAACCGACCAAGTTCAAGGGATTTTAGAAAAGCATCAAGTGAAAAATGGGAATGCGACGATTTTTGTCCCTGGCTCCACAGCTGGCGTTACAACGATTGAATATGAGCCGGGGCTTTTGAAAGATTTACCCGAAGCATTTGAACGAATTGCACCGATGGATAAGCGATATCATCATGATTCGAGATGGGGAGATGATAATGGTTATGCTCATGTAAGGGCTTCTATACTTGGTGCATCGCTTACTGTTCCGTTTTCTGATGGAAAACTCTTGCTTGGAACATGGCAACAGATTGTGCTTGTCGATTTCGACAATAGACCAAGGACGAGAAATATGGTCATTCAAATAATTGGCGAATAAAAATATGAACGAAAACTTCACCGATATCTCACAGGTTGGGGAATTCGGCCTTATCAAAAGATTAAGCGAAATAGTTCAACCTTATCGAGATTCATTTATCATTAAGGGGATTGGCGATGATGCAGCGGTTTACATCCCTGCAAAGGGCAAAGTTCAAGTCGCAACAACCGATGCGCTAATCGAAGGAGTTCATTTCGACCTCACTTTTGTTTCGATGAGAAATCTTGGATGGAAATCAATGGTCGTAAATTTAAGCGATCTCGCATCGATGCTTGCTATTCCAAGATATGCTTTGATTACAGTTGCCATTCCAAGAAAAATTTCCGTTGAGATGATGGAAAATTTATACCTTGGGATAAAATCCGCTTGCAATGAATTTAATTTCGCTTTAATCGGAGGGGACACTACGACAACATTTGGGAATATGGCAATTTCCGTCACTATGATCGGTGAAGCAGATGAAGATAATATACCATATCGAAGCGGTGCAAAAATTGGCGATTTTATCTGTGTAACAGGAACGCTTGGCTTATCGTATGCAGGATTAAAGATACTTCTGAGAGAGAAAAAAAGATTTATTGAAACGGAAGATAAGCAAAACTTTAAACCAAACTTTGAACCATTTTTAAAGGCGATAGAAGAACATTTGAAACCTAACCCAAGGCTTGATGTCGCAAATAAAATAAAAGATCTTAAAGTAAAAGTGAATGCTATGATTGACATAAGCGACGGTCTATCTTCGGATCTTCTTCATATCTGCAGACAAAGCAATGTCGGCGCAGAAATTTATGAGACGAGTTTACCTGTTGATGAACTTGTTAAAAAGATCGCTAAAGACGAATTCGGTGAGGATTACCTCAAATATGTTTTACATGGCGGAGAAGATTACGAACTTCTTTTTACACTTTCTGAAAACGAACTTAAAAAACTCGATGCACTTTGTGAAGATGTAAAAGTTATCGGCAGGATCCTTGACTGTGAACAGGGAGTAAAATTGATAAAGGAAGATAAAACAGAAATCGACCTCGAATCGGGCGGATGGGATCATTTCAAATTAAAATCTGAGGGCAAATGAAAAAAGTATGTATACTCATTTTCCTTGCTTTTTCCTTTCTCTTTGCTAACGGAGATAAAACAAAGTATTGGATAGTTTTCAAAGATAAAGGGATTTATGAAAATGCCTCGCTCGCAAAGGGAAGCGTCCTTTATGAGAGTTTGAAAAACTCGATTTCAAAAAGATCGTATGAAAGAAGATTGAAAAATGTCAAAGATGAATCAAAGGTTTTTGATTATTTCGATTTGCCAGTTTATGAGGGATACATTGAGCAGATCAAATCATTTGGCATTAAAGTAAATGTCGTTTCAAAATGGCTTAATGCCATAAGCGCGTATCTTGATAGCCAACAGGTTGAAAGAATAAAAAATTTGCCTTTCGTTCTTGAAGTTAAACCAGTTGCGAAATTAGCCAAAACATCTCTTGATGATTTAAAAATTGAAAAATCACTCGTTGACTATAATTATGGCCCATCGGAACTGCAGATAAGATTTTCAGGAGTAAAAGAGCTTCATCGTATGAACATCATTGGGAAAGATGTTATAGTTGGAATGATGGATACTGGTTTTAGATTGACGCATGAAGCGCTTGAGGGGATTGAGGTGATAGAGGAATATGATTTCATTTTCAACGATTCTGTCACAGCAAATCAAACTGATGATGCACCAAATCAAGATTTTCATGGAACGTTGACATTATCAGTCCTTGGGGGGAAGAAGGATGGGAAAATTTATGGAGTTGCTCCGGGAGCAAAGTTTGTCCTTGCTAAAACTGAAGATATTCGAAGTGAAACACCAGCGGAAGAGGATAATTGGGTCAGGGCTATTGAGTGGATGGATTCAATTGGAGTTGATGTTGTATCAAGTTCCTTGGGCTACATCGATTGGTATACTTATAAAGATATGGACGGAAATACCGCAAAGATAACAAAAGCAGCGGATATCGCATTTCAAAAGGGAATTGTTGTGGTAAATTCTGCAGGTAACGAGAGAAATTCACCTTGGAAATATGTTGTCGCGCCTGCTGATGGGAAATATGTCATAGCGGTTGGAGCTGTGGATTCGCTTGGGAGAATAGCATCGTTTAGTTCAATGGGTCCAACTTACGATGGAAGGATAAAACCTGATGTTTGCGCTTTGGGTGTTTCTGTTTTCGGAGCTTCATCAAGTTCAAAAAGTAGCTATGTCTATGCCTCTGGTACATCGCTTTCTTGTCCGCTTGTTGCAGGAATCTCAGCTTTAATCCTTTCAACTCATCCGGAATTAACATCTTTCCAAGTAAGAGATGCCATAAGAAATACAGCAAGTCGTGCGGATAACCCGGATAACGATTATGGATGGGGGATTGTAAACGGACTTTTATCGGCATTATATTACGGACCTATCATAAGCAATTTCCCGGAGATAAGACAAAGTTTGGATGGCTACGAAATTTCAATCTATGCGATGTCAAAATATGGTATAAAAGAAGTTTTCATAATGGCGGATAACCAGAAAATTCCAATGCAACACATCGGAGAGAATAAATACCTTGGTATACTTCAAACTTTGCCATCAAATTTTTTGATCATCGCTGTTGATAATCAAAATGAGAGAAACTTTTTGACTTTTTATTCAGATTTTCAACCTCCGAAAGATTTTCATCTCTCGCAAAACTTTCCAAATCCTTTCAACTCTAGGACTATTTTCTTGCTTGATGTCCCTGAGCCTACTTTTGTGAATATATCAATTTACAATATCCTTGGTCAAAAGGTTCGCACACTTAAAAATAGATTTTTCTCTCAACCCGTCAAGGGTTATAGGATAGAGTGGGATGGAAGAGATGAGGAGGGAAGAAATCTTCCAAGCGGTGTTTATTTCTGCAGGCTTGAGTCCCCGAAATATAAAACGGTCCGAAAAGTCGTCCTCGTGCGATGAAGGGTGAAAATTCAAAAATATCCGAAGAGAAATCTTATTTTATCCAACAAATTCTGCTTGCCTTTGGACTTGCTTTCATATTGCTTGCTGTAACCCTTGTGAAAAAAATTTTCCCGTTTTCTATTTTTGATTTTGTATTAGCCGTTTTAGCATCCGCCATTTTGACTACGGTTATTTTAATAGTCCAACCGTTTGCAAACAAGTTTGAGAAGAAGCCAGTTGAAGGTATAAAGTTTATGTCGATTTTTCTCCTGCCTCTTGTTGGAATTTCATTTGCATTCAAAAATTTTATCAATGTCCAGAAAGAAGACGACCTTATAAGTCTTGCATCTTACTCCGATGTCATTTTGGGTAATGTTTATTGTTTGATTTACATTTTTCTTGTCTCGATCGCGTTCTCTATCTTTTTAAAGGTTCTTTACCTTGGTCGCGGTAGAGAAGTGAAGATAAAGTTTGTTGTTTCACTAATTTTTTTCGTGGTCACTGAACTACTTAAAGGAATTTTTGAAAACATCGCCTTCCTTCCGCAGATATTGGTGTTTATTCAGTTGTTTTTGTTTATGTGGATTTCGTTTAAAATCCCTTGGGTTATAGGTTTGCCTAAAAAAGAGAAATATAAAGTTTTGCTTTATTCGTTCCTTGTAATGCTTCTCACATTTTTGTTGCAAAGCCCTTTTATTACTGGGAATAGTTCAGAAGCAATGAGATTCTACTCCACTTTTCTTTTCTCGTTTATACACTTCTATATCCAGCCGTTTTTAATAATTTATTTGCTTTTTGCTTTTGGAAGCGCAATTTTTCATCTGCCAACGACGGAAATTTACGAAAGAAAGGTTACGGAACTTTCAACGCTTCAAAACATCGGCAAACTTGTGGCCCAAGTTCCAGATGTGAAGGAATTTTCCGAGACAGCTCTTGGAATCGCAATGGAAATTACAAATTCAAAATCCGCATGGATTGAGCTAAAACTTCCAACCGGTGTGGAAATTTACACCAGTCCCGGGGTCGATGATGAAGTTAAAATTTTGAAGAGTGAGATTGATTCGATAAAAGGCAAATTTGCAATGCAGGATTTTAAAGAAAGATACTTGGCGGCAAATTTAGAGGGGAAAAATGTTTTGGTCATCCCACTTATCACGCATGGAAAAAATTCCGGCTTTATGTATCTTGTCAAAACAGGGAAAATGTTTGACGAAGATGAAATAAATCTTTCGCTTGCACTTGCGGATCAAATTGCCATTGGCGTAGAAAACTCGAGATTAATTCAGGAACTAATTGAGAAGGAACGTCTGACTCGGGAATTTGAACTTGCAAGACGAATGCAAAATAGACTTCTACCCAAGTTTTTGCCCACTTCGGATAAATTTGAATTTTCCGTTCTTTTTGTCCCAGCATTTGAAGTTGGGGGCGATTATTATGATTTCATCGTTCATGAAAATGGCGATCTATCTGTTGTAATCGCTGATGTTTCTGGGAAGGGAGTTTCAGCTGCGTTTTATATGGCACAGATAAAAGGAATTTTTCAATCGCTTGCAAAGGTATATCCAAAGCCATTGGAATTTCTTTCGAGGTTGAATGAGATCGTTTTCAATCAAGTTGATAGAAAATTTTTTATTACGCTTATTTACGCTTATTTTGATTTAAAAAATGACATTGTTCAAATCGCAAGAGCCGGGCATTCTCCGCCAATTCTGGTAAAAGATGGAAAGGTTGATTATTTGAAATCATCGGGAATCGGGATCGGCTTGATGCAGACAAATTTTTTCAAAAAGTTTGTAAAAACGGTTAAATTAAAACTCAAAAAAGATGATATTCTTGTCTTTTACAGCGACGGCGTGACTGAAGCAATGAACGAACAAAATGAGGAGTTCGGATACGAAAGGCTCGAGAAATTGCTTCGTGGAGTCCATCAAAAAAACTCCGAAGGAATTGTTAAAACTATCTTTGATAATGTCATAAACCATCAAGGCGAGGCGAATCAAATCGACGATATAACAATCCTCGTGGTTAAATGGAAAAAATAAGGAGAATTAAAATGGGCAAGAGGATTCAAGAGAAAAATTTCGATGTCAAAGTTGAAGAGAAGAACTCAGTTAAGATTTTGAATCTTGAGGGTTATCTCGATGCGTACACGGCTCTTAAATTTGAAGAATTGATGAGCGAGATCATAAAATCTGGAAGTTATAAAATTGTTGTTCACATGAAAAATCTATCTTACATAAGTAGCGCGGGATTTGGTGTATTTATGGCTTTCGTTGACGAGGTGAGAAAAAATAACGGGGATATTAAATTTTGCTGTCTACCAAGGAAAATAGATGAAATCTTCGAACTACTTGGGTTTAAGCATATTTTTGAAACATACAAAGACGATGACTCCGCAATAAAATCATTTGAAAAGGGAACAAAGAAAGATGTTGCCAAGGGAAAGAAAAAATAAAAAAATTCAGATAAACAGCGAGTTGAAAAATTTGAAGTTGGTCCGTGAATTTGTAGGCGAAGAGGCGAAAAAGTTTGGTTTTGATGAAATTGAAAGGGAGATGATAATTCTTGCCGTTGATGAAGTTTGCACTAATTCGATCAAGCATTCCTATAAAAATAAACCGGATGGGGAAATTACGATTGAAATAAAAACAATTGGGAATAGATTTACCGTGGTCGTCTTGTATAACGGTTTGTTGTTCGATCCGTCAAAGATAAAAGTCGAATCCCCGATTAAAAAAATTAAAAAGACAGGTAAAATTAAGAGGGGGAAGATGGGGTTGTATATAATTTACGAATTTATGGACGATGTGAAGTATCAAGTAAAGCGAGGTAAGAATGTCGTCACTTTAACAAAATTTTTGAAAGATGATGATAGGTGAGTCGGAGGCGATTTTTACGCTTGAATCAATTTTTAACCTCGGGAAGGCATTAAGCACTGCAAAAAGCCCTGATGAAGTGTTGAAACTTTCGGTTCTTTCGTTGATGGGAAAATTGAAAATAAAAAAATCTGCCGGATTCATCGCTGAAGATGACCAGTTTAAACTTGTGTACGCTTGTTGCGTTAAAATACTTGATGTTTTTAAAATCAAATCTTTTCAAATCCCTATCAAGTTTACAAAATTAAGCAAGACAAGGTTAAATCGATTCAATGAGAAACTTAGAGATTTTATCAAGGGGAATGGGTTTGACTATCTAATTCCGATAAAATGGATTGATTCAAGCGGTGAAAGTTCGATTCTCGGGTTGATTTTCCTTGGTGGGAGAAAGAAAAATTTTTCAAGCTCAGAAATAGGCTACATTCATTTCATTTCAAACTTTACCGCGATTTCTTTGAAAAATATGTCACTGATCCTTGAACTGGGAAGGAGGGTTTATGATCTTTCAATGTTGAACGAATTTGCGCAAGATGTTCTTTTGAAAAAGGATGAAAACGAAATCTTCCGTTCGCTTGCGCTTACTTTGATGGGACATTTTGGGATTAAAAATGTATCGGTTGTAGTTTTTGAGGGCGGGACGATGAAGGTTTTTTCCTTTCCGAAGAAAGAAAAGCTTTCGAAAAAATTTTTGATGGAAATTTTGAATAAGGATAAACCAGTAATTTCATTTCCGGCGAAAAACAGATATAAAAATTTCTCCATTGCAATTGTCCATAGAACAGCAGATGTTGAAAAAGTTGGTATTTTATTTCTTGGAACGGGGTTTAAAGGTTCGAATTTTAAAAGCGAAAACATTGAATTGATGCGCACCCTTTTCGCAACCTCAATGAATGCGGTTGAAAGTTTGAAAATGTTGAGTTTAAGTTATGACATAAAACTTGCTTACGAAATCCAAAAAAATCTTCTGCCGAAAAATATTCTCAAAAACCCAAAACTTGATCTACACGCTTTGACTATACCAACAAAAGTTGTAAGCGGTGATTATTATGATATCATTCAATTAGAAGACGATAAAATTATTGTTGTGATCGCAGATGTCTGTGGGAAAGGTTTGTCCGCATCGCTTTTAATGTCAAATTTGCAAGCCTCTTTGAAAAGTTTTTTGCTTTTCACAGATGATATAACGAATGTGGTTAAACTACTGAACGAGATGATATTGCTTAACACACCAGCGGAACAGTTCATAACTTTCTTTATCTGTAAAATCGATTTGAAAAATCTCCTTCTTGAATATGTGAATGCAGGTCATAATCCACCAATTTTAATAAGAGATGGTGAAGTTAAATTTCTTGAGGAAGGGGGAACGGTCCTAGGGATAATCAAAGACGATTATAAATCTGAAACAGTAGAAATAAAAAGCGGTGATTTGATTTTTCTATATACAGATGGTGTGATAGAAACGATAAATCTTGATGGAGAGGAAATTGGGGTTGAAAAACTTGTCAAAACATTAAACACGATGAAAAAACTTAAAGCAGTAGAAGTTGTTGAAGGTGTAAAAAAATTAATTTATCACCATAGCGAAGGGGTTGAACAAGTTGACGATATCACAATGGTTGCAGTGAAAATAAAGTGAAATTATTTCTTGAAGATTATTTTATAAATTTTGTCATCACCAGGCTGAGGGCTTCCCCGACCATCTCTGTTGCTAGTGAGGATATATAAATTTCCATCTGGACCTTCTACTACATCTCTTGGTCTCCCGAATTTTCCTCTTCTATTGTCAAAAGCAAACCATCTTTCAATTCGTTCGACTCTATAACTTTTTCCGGATCTTTGCACTTTGATTCTTATTAATGCCTCACTTCTCAATGTCGCAACAAACAAATCGCCCCTATAAAATGTCATCCCAGAAGGTGGAGTTGCATCTTTCCATACGACAATTGGATCGATATAATTTTTTTCGCCCGGTGCGCCTATTACGTTTGGCCATCCGTAGTTTCCGCCTTTTACAATCACGTTTATTTCATCATGACCAAAGCGTCCGTATTCACCCGAAGGTCCATGTTCAGATTCAAATAAATCGTCCGTTTCCGGATGCCATGCAAGTCCTTGAGGATTCCTGTGTCCATAAGAGTAAATTGGAGAGTTAGGAAATGAGTTATCTTTAGGTATCTCACCATCAGGTGTCAAGCGTAAAATTTTTCCGTTTAAAGAGTTAAGATCTTGTGCAAGATCTCCTTTGAAGATTTCTCCCGTTGTAATGTAAAGCATTTTATCCGGTCCGAATTTTATCCTTCCTCCGTTGTGAAATCTTGCGCCAAGTATGCTATCAATTATAACCTTGTCGAAAACACCGTTCTTTCCATTGTCTTTAATTCTTATAACCCTGTTAAAAATTTTTCCATCTTTCGTTTCATAGGTATACATTGCGTAGATATACGGTTTTTGTGGAAAGTCTGGATGAACCGCAAGTCCCATTAGTCCACCTTCTCCGATATGCTTAACATCAATTTTCATATATGGTTCAGGAAGAAGTTTTCCATTTTCTATTAACCGAATCCTTCCTGGTCTTTCGCTAACCAAAGCTCTTCCATCAGGCAGGAAAACAAGTGACCATGGGATTTCAAGGTTGTCTATCCATATCTCTACTTTTATATTTGGTGGATCGGGGATGTAAACATCCTCAACTGTTTGTGGCTTTTGACCAACGATTTGAAAACAGGAGATAAAAATAATCAATGACGCTATGCTGAAAAAAGTTTTGAATCTCATAATTTTGAGCGAATTATTTTTGAAAAATTTAAAAAGTTTTGTGAAAAAATCAATTTCAATTCCTCATAGGTAGGCTAAAAACGTAGTAAACGACACTGTTTTTTTTAGTGGCGAAACTAAGTTTCAATTCCTCATAGGTAGGCT